>MDSZ01004989.1_pt1 | contig 13820 bp, 16 predicted proteins | sample 811201 | NCBI WGS metagenome assembly MDSZ01 (sample SAMN05326647, study PRJNA326480) | marine metagenome | isolation source: seawater | place: Indian Ocean: North | collected 2010
ATAATGTGCATCACACATATCGCAGTAGTGACAATTAGGGTCATTATGAGGACAACCCCCATCTTTGAGTGAACGACCACAAGTGTCATTATGACACTCACTCATTCTTCCTCACCATCCTCTATGGCTTTGATTTTCCACTCGCAGTACGAACCCCACAACCAAGGGGGTATCCTCACTTCGCCATTAGGCTCTATCTCAGTGTGCTTGGAGCCGACCCCACATCCTCTCGGTATGCCGATTCTCTCTCTTGAATCACTGGATGCCATTAGACTATCTATCGACGTGACCATCTCCTCTCGGGTCATGGCACGGTACTCGTACATCTCCGTCTTGAATCTCAGGAAGAACTCATCTCCCATGAGTAGGTGGAAGTCGTGCGGGTCGATGGTGATGTACTCATCCGTGTTGGGATTCAGGGCATTGAAGCCCCACACCTCCACAGTGGTAGTCTCACCATTGTCCAGTAGTATCTCCTTGTCCTCTATGTATTCAGGCCACACGTTCTCCAAGTCCATATCAGTGAGCAAGGTTCCATCCTTGTCAGCCCAAGAGAGAGCCAAGTCCCTCTTCATCTCCACTTCAAGGGTCTGTAGTTCATCTAGGCTCTCGGGTAGTGGTATCAATTCGTAGTCATCATCAACCACCTGTATGCCGATGTCCCACATCAGCACCTTCAACCTGTCATGGTTGTCCCTACTCTCAGGGCTGTCCATCATCTTGACCAGACGATAGCCATTCTCCTCCTTCTGGTACGTCAGCCCAGTGCCTTCGGGCATCCATACACCATTCGGGTTCATACCCTCGTAGTGCATCTTCATCCAGTCTCGTAGTTCCTGTGTTGGTTTCCATTGTTCGCTCATATCATCATCTCCTGTTTCTCTTCATCCATTCTCTCTTTATCTTGAAGTACTCTTCCCAAGTCATGCGCTCCCCGTCCAGTACTCTTCCATCGCTATGAGTATGCTATTCCCACAAGGCTTGCATATCCTAGGCTCGTGCTTGGATATGTGTATCTCCACCAAGCAGTTACAGCATTCACTCGTTATCATATAGATGCCACCCTTGGTTATACAAAATCACCCACTCAATCTTGGTTGTGTAGTTCACTTTATCACCACGTCTAGGGATTCCCTCGACCCGAAGCCAAGGTACTCAAGCCCCTCGCAGTCCACCTTCACTTTAGGTATCCTCGACTGCACCCTCTGCCACTGGGACACTATCTCGTGGTAGCGCTTCTTGTTCGTGTCTCGCACGGTGAATATCGTCCCACCACTCACGTGGATGTCCACGTTGAAGTTCTCCCTGTTGGGGAGATGACAGACTATTGCCGTCACTTCTTTCAGGTCTATCCATGCGTCACCGCTCATCGTTTCTACGTTTACGTAATTTATTATTTGTTCACTCATTCTTTCACTTCCTGTTCTTGTGGCGAGTATGGCTCGCCGTCCACGTCCTCTATCAACCCCGCTTTCTCAGCGAAGGTTAGGAGTCTTTTCACTTGGTCTGACATGGGGTGCACGTTCAGCACCGCACCAGACGGATGGTTCGCTGGTGTGCCGGGTATGAATAGTTGGCACACCTTGTTGGAGTATCTGTATATCCTGAAGGGTATGTACATCACCGTGCCCGAGGCCGCTGACTTGAGAACAGGTTCCTGCTCCCTAAGCCACATGGACGTATCCTCCATGCACCTCATCTTCACGGACATACCATACTTCCTCTCGTCCTGATGGACGGTGGACACGCCTTGTATGTGTATCCTGCCTTCGTCGTTCTTGCACTTTATCTGCATTCCTTCCTTCATCTTTCTCACCACTCTTTCATTCTTAGTCAATTTATATAGTCAAGTCTTCTAATCATCCACACTGAACCTTTTGTTTCGCTGGTCTATGTGCTTACCAGTCACTGGGTCTACCAGTTCGTCTATGTCTATGGAGCCTGTTATGTAGTCGTCTAGGGTCTTGCTCTTCTTCTGCTTCCTGCTCTTCTTGGGCGACCTCTTCTTCACCTTCTCCCTCCATATCTCGGAAGCACAGACGAGTTCCTCCCTCTCGTTCATGAAGAAGGACATGGGATACCACTTCGTCCCATTCTTCATCACTGGCTCGTTGTCCTTTGAGAACTTGGTGGGTATGCCTTGCTCCTCTCCGACTACGAACTTGCATCTAGTATCATCGTACATCTCCAAGGGATGGCACATCATCTCGCTGACTTGGCATCTCATGTTCCTCTGCGTTAGTATCTCATCGTCTATGGAGAACACATGCTCATGACCACATACGTCGCATCCCTCTTCCATGTTGGTGTATGTCGCTCTACGCCACTCGTAGCACTGGCAGTTGGGGCAGAAGACCACTGACCATCCGTCTACCACGGGTGTGGGGTAACCCCTCTTGAAGGACATCACGTTCTTGGGCTTCTTCTTACTCACTGCCTTCTCCTTCTTCTTGTTCGCCCTCTCTTGTGCTATCAGTTCATCGTCCGTGAGTTCATTGAAGTCATCGAAGTCTATGATGGAACTCGGGCTACTGAGCCAGCCCTTGTTCTCCGTGATTGTAATCGTGCTTTCACCGAGGGGGATGTCACATACCTCGGCTATGTACTGCTCCTGTGCCTTAGACTCAACCGCGTGCTCACAGAACAAGCCCCTGATGTGCTTGATGAGGGTGGAGGCATCCTCCCAAGTGTGTTGCTCCTTCGGTATCAGATAGTGAGCCAGTATGCACAACTGCACACCAGTCCTACCATGACCACCCATGCACTGACAGGAGATAGACTGGATGCCCTTCTCCTCTATGTCATTCACCAGTGCCAACCAGAACCCCTTGCCTAGGTTCCTCGGCACGTTGTAGTCAGGCCAGTCTATCTCAAGCACCGTGGTGTTACCACCGATGGTGGTGTTAGTGCAGTCCCATCCAATTGGGAGCACGTCCCTACCCTTGGGTGAGACAACCACACCGATTGGCCCCATGGCTAGGTCAGGCGCTGGGTCCATCACATGCCATCCTCCGTTCCTATTCGTTCCTCCTGCGTATACCTTGACCTTACCAGTGTCGAACACCAGTGGGTTTCCCGTATGACAATCGTGTTTCTTCATCATGTTCACTCCTCCTCTTCTTTGTTTATCTTGAGCACCGCATTCGTCCACTCCTTGTCATCCGACATCTGGTTCTTGACGAACTTGGTGAGTAGCCTGCTTAGTTCGGGGAACAGCGGGTCTTTGTTATTCAATCCACCCCACGCATCGACCCACATCTCGGGGGTCACCTTGCTGTAGTCCCTCTCCTTTAGAATCTGACATGTGCTGTACGTGTGCACACTGCTCTTCTCATTACCTAGGGCGAAGTACACTTCGGGGTACTGGGGTGTGAGGAGGAGAGCACCGATGTCATCCCCGTACTGGAGCCTAGAGACTAGCACGTCATGCTTGGCACACTCGGTGCAGTCGTAGATACCACAGGGGATGAAGTCATCCTCGTGGCTGTACTTGTTGTTGTGATGAAGCCCCTTGTAACCAACGGATATAGCGGCATCTCGTATGTACTCAGGGACGCCTTCTGCTATGGTGATGAAGTTGTGCCTCCAGTACGTAGCGCCCTTGCCCTTCAAGAACTTGAACATCTCAACCCAGTCATTCACTGGTCTATCCACACCCTCGTTCGGCTCGCCATTGGTGAAGTGATTCGCTATCTCAAACGCTTGGAACATGCTCTTGATGCCCACTGGGGTATGAGGGAACAGCCCTTGCTTAGTACCATCGGAGTGAGTCTTCAAGTCGCTGTAGTCGAATGCCTTCCTGTTCAGGTACTTGTTGAAGAGGGAGCCGTTGTTGTGCTCGGCATTCTTGGCTGAGTTCACTGCTCCTGATAGTTCGGCCAGCGTCTCCTCGCATGGGTCTTTCTGGAAGTCGGTGATGGCATCACATAGATGCACACCCCTCTTGGCACACTCCGACCATGCCTTACCACCGTATGCACCAGACCAACCAGTGCTGAACTGCTTGGCACACCAGTCAAGGGCCATGCCTATCTCCTCGTAGTCCACTTCCATCTGCTCACAGAGGGCGTAGTAGTTCTTCCTCGATGACTTGTCTGCCTTCGGGCTACCAGTGAGTTCCTGCCACTTGGCGCTACCCATGACTGCCGTGAGCACAGGCCACAACTCCACCATCGCATCCTTCTTCATACCGGGTGCGTACCTCATCTCACCCAAGCACACCGAGAGCATGGCCTTAGCCAGCCAACCGCAGAAACCACCTGCTAGGTATGCAGTGTGCACACCATTAGTCCCATAAGCCATCCACTGATGGTAGAAGTGAGCGAGCCATCCCTGTTGCCTTCGCCAGTGCGTCTTGCTTTGGTTCAAGCCATCGTTGAACTGCTTCACCATATCAGGGGCGAAGGGCTTGTATGGTAGTGGTTCTATGACACTGTTAGGGTCACGTGTGACCCATGTGTTCGACCCCTCCGTCCATACATCACCTACCTCAACCACACCAGCCACGTATGGTATGCTATGTTGCCTTGCGTGAGCCATGACGTGTGACATCATCGAACCATTAGGCTCGGAGATGAAGAAACCATCGGGGCATAGTTCCTTCGTGATGTTGGCCTCTAACCATGCCACTTCCTCAAGACCAGTGGCTACCCATACCTCCTTGCATTCGTTAGTCCCATCAGGCATGGCCCCATCTATGTCTGCTGTCATGAGTGTGTATCCCTCAGCCCACTCCTCGTCTATCTCCTTGGGGTAGACATCAGCCTTGTACTCGTTCTTCACTGGGATGGAATCCTCATCGACGTAGTATGTGAACGGTGGTGCTCTGATGCTGGAGGGTGGGGAGCCTCGTATCTGCGTTAGTTGTGCTTGGTTACTGTTCTCGGGATGGAAGTAATTGAGATAGTCGGGTACTCTCTCGTACACGAACTCGACCTCGTATGTGTCCTTCTCATGCCCTATGCTCTTGATGTGCTCGACGAGGGTTGACTCCTCTGGATTCATCAGGGTGTAGACCATGTACGCACCGTCACCAGCAGTCACACCATCGTGACCGAGGCTGATGGCTGCGTGCTTCTGCGGGGCCATGACCGCCGAGGACGTGGCGGGGATGAATGGCTGTAGTATGAGGCATCCGTTGGGGTCTTCCTCCTTCATCACCTTGACCAAGTGCTTCCAGTTCTCACGCAGGTTATCCTCTATCACCTTGAGTGACTCAAGCACACCATGTCTAGCGAACTCGGGGCAAGCACGGAGGAAGGCCATCTTCTCCCCGTTGGCTACCCTATCGAAGGCGTGCTTGATTACATCATAGCCATCCTCAAGCAGTATCAGTTCGGTGGTGGGTGTTATCCACTGGGCCTTGCCCAATTTCACTTCCTTCACATGCTTGAGCAGGCTCTTTGCCTTCTGTGCATGTACCATCTTCAACCTAGCGACAGTGACCGTGTCATGGAGCACGCTCCCACTCTCGGTCTCTGCCTGTGCATCCGAGACTATCTCCTGAAAGATACTCTCAAACAGGTCGGTTACGTCTACCAATACCTCGTCATCCATTGTGTTATCTGCTGTCATTCTTTCACCACCAATTCATTCTTAGTTAATTTATATAGTCAAGATTCTAAGCCATCGTTAAATCCGGTTCCCCTGATGTGCTCACGCTCACCTTCTCTAGCATCTCCATAGGTAGCACGTACTGTGGGGGTGGGAGTAGGAGTAGCAACTCCGCATCCCATAGTCCTGCATCAGCGCCCTCGTATGCCGCTCTGAATAACGCTGGAGTACCCTTGCCATCCACCACCAGTGGTAGTAGACCCATGTTGTACACACCCGGCCTCGCTGGTTCCGCAGTGATTCGCAAGTCAAGTGCTAGAACGAAGGACACTGGTGCGCTGAACGAATCCGCTATCTCTTGCATTAGCATCCAGTGGGTGAGTGGGTCCTGCACACCGACAAGTGCGGCGGGTGAGAGTACCTCGGCCCAACCCGTGTGCTTGGCGAAGTAGATGTCCTGCATGTCCTCCAGCGCTACGCCCGACTTCCTCCTCTCAACCATCAACTCGCCTGTGATGAAGTCAGACAGGGGTAACTTCTCCCCTATCTCCTCGCTCAGTGCTGTGACCACATCAGTCACTGCATCTACTATCTTGCTCATTCGCTCGCCTCCTTTGGCTTCATCACAGTGGGTCTGAACCTGTCCTTGAAGTATGACTTGGCATCCTGTGCTAGGTGCTCCAATCCCTCGGTGAACTCCTGTGGGCTACCAAAGCACAGCATATTGAGTAACTCATCTGGTGTGGGTAGCCCCTCGGGGTCCTTGTTCATGTGCATCTCCAAGTGGTTACCAGCATCATAATTGGCCTTGACTTGGAAGCCGTCACTACCGTCCTTGGTCAGCAGGTTGAGTTTGATAGCGCCCTTCTCTCCATCCCACTCCCTCTTTCTCCTGTTACCAGCATTGCACTTCGCCGCTAGGGGTACGAGATATGCCTTGAACCTCAGAGCGTCTGCCTCTGTTGGGAACATGAGTGGTAGTTCGGTGCTGTCGTGTGACCAACTGTATTTCCTCGTTCGTGCAAACACCTCCCATAGTGGGTGTGATTCCTCGGGTATCCACTTGAACTTAGCAATCTCGTGACCGAAGGACATTCTGCTGTTGTACTTGGAGTACACCCAACCACGAACCACGTCACCTTCCTTCCTGTTCTTCTTGCTGGTCTGTGCCACCCATGCCTGCATCTCCGTGAGCCAATCCCAGTTCTTCCACTGGAAGGTGGCTGTGTTCCTCAGTCCCTCCTTGGTCACGCAGTTCAGGTTCCTGCCCAGCATCCTCCTGAGCGAGGCGTTGATTTCCTTGCGTACCTGCTTCTCGTCCATCTGGTTAGCGAGATTCCTCTTCACCTTGTCCCATAGAACCACCCTCTTTGCCGTGATATGGTTGTGCCCACTGTATGAGTAACTACTGCGTATCTGGTCCCAGTTCCAACCATCACTGACTACCACCTGACCCTTCGCTCTAGACCATAGAGTGTCGAACTTGTTGTTCATGACTTCACCTGTCTCCGAGTCTATCCCTCTAATGAGAACCCAAGTGGATACCTTCGGTCTATCGTGATGGGCACATGTTTGCTCACCCTCAGCCCAAGCACATACACCGTATGTATGCTCAACGTCCCAAATTGGAAGGCCATTGCCACTGACCACCCAAAGGTCAGTCTCCTCTGCCCTCTGTAGGTACTGACGAAGCGGGGCGAACCTCTCTGTCTTGAGTAGCGCATGGGTCTCCTCCTCGGAGAAATGACGCAGAGGACTCTCAGGCCTCACCCTCAAGACCGCTAGTGGGTACAGTTCCTCGGGTGCGCCCTTCGCTTTGAGATAATCAAGTAGGCTGTGTACCCTCTTTCCGACCCATCCATCAGCCGTGTTCACCAACACTCTAGCGGATGAAGCGAACTTTATCGCTTTCTTATCCCCATGCTCCACAGTCACCACGGGTTTCAGTGAACATTTGTACGCACTGACCTCATCATGACCACATGACTCTGCCTCGGGGTCAGGTACTTCACCGTACGCTACCTTCTGACTCATCATCACAGCGGCCATCCGTGTGTACTGGTTCACCATCTCCAACGAAGTCATGCGCCTGCTCGGGCCAGCAGCGGCCAGTGTGTAGGCCACCGCCGCATCCATAGGCCAGCATTGACCCACTGTCTGCCTCGTCTTCCCCAGTGCGTGGTCAACGATGACCTCCTCGTCACTGAAATTGACGTGCTCATCCACTATTCCTGCTTCCTTAAATCGGTCCCACGTGGACCATCCTTGTCTCTCTGCCATGCTTACACCTCCAATAATTCTGGTACACTTTCCAGTTCGTAATCCCTGATACCGCTATCCGCTATCGTAGCAATCTCCGTCGCCATTTCCTTGAATATCTCCTGTGGGTAGGGCCAAGGTGGTGGGTAGTAGATATTCACATACTTAACCTCGTTCTTGACTTCCCCGTTCGTTAGGTTGACTGGTACGTTATAGGGTACTGTGAGACTATGGCAGAGTTCTATGCAACGACCACGCTTAGCCCAAGTCGCTCCGTTTGCCACACCACTCAGTTTGAAGTTGATGCGTTCCCAGTTGTCCATGTTATCATCCACTTCCTTTATGTTATGAACGAGACACTCATGCTCCACTGTGCTATTGTTCCTACCACTGTACTCCCAAGTCTCCCCATTCTCATAGGTATCATCCTCGGCGTTCCATATCACACGGCCACCTATCTGCCAATACGAGTGGTACTGGAGTATGTAGACAGCCCCAGTAGGCTTGTGCCTGTACCCACCATACCGTGTATAGGTATCCGTGGAGTAGAAGTCGTTATTCGCTCCAACATCATCAACGAGTCCTTCGTACTCATTCCCGATTATATCTTTCATCATCTTTTTCACCACCATTTCATTCTTAGTCAGTTTAAATAGTCAAACTTCCATCATCCCCATCCATCGTCCCCATACTTATCTATGAGATACTGCTTCTCCTCCTTCGTGAGCCATCGGAACTGACCAGCCTTAGAGCCAGCACCCATGTGAGTATGGCAGTTGTAGCAAGTACCATACTCGTTGCCCTCCACCATCACACCATCGCACTTACCGTTGTAGTGCCAGTCCCATGTGTCGGGTTCTATTCCTTGGGCTACGTCTGTGTACCCATTGCCCTTGTTCGGGCAGTTGACCCAAGTCTTGACCCCCCTCACCACAGGCTTGTAGTCCCTCACCCAAGTGACATCGTCGTAGTCACACTCCCACTCCTCTATGAGTTGCAGTGCCGTCTGCTTGCTATCCGCTATGACGTTGTACCACTTGTCCTGAACCTCTCTCACGGTAACCACGTACTCCTTCTGTCCGTGCTTGTACTTCTTCGCCATGCTCATTCCTCCTCTTCGTCCAGCCTAGTCAGCCAACCAGCATACTCATGACCATCATCATACGTCATGTGTATCCATAAGCCAGCAGGCTCCATTCTTGCTTCAATCATCCTGCCCTTGCCTATGGGAGGGCTGGTGTACCTTGCCATGTTTATCCATGTTCTCTCCATGTTTTTCACCAATCTTTCATTCTTAGTCAGTTTAAATAGTCAAGGTTTCAATAATCCTCTTTTCTCTTTGTAGTGTTGTGTGATGAGACAGAATGGTCTACGACTTCTGATATTTTCGTGATTGGCATAGCCTCTCAGTACCACGTTTTTTTCTATTCGTATATGAACTGAGCAATGACGGAGACAGATTGATTACTAACATGTATATGCAGTATTCTTATTACGCCAAGTTTTCATATGCCATTTCATATGCGACAACGTCTCTTATGATATCGAAATGGGGTCACGGGTGACTTCCATCCCATCCCACGAGGCGTGCGATTGGTGACTATCATCTTTCTATCAAGCGCGTGCGTAGGCGATATGCTACGCTGTCAATGCGTTTGTATCAAGTCATGCGAGTGCGTGACTATCCCTAAATCATCTCTCTCTCGTATGTGTTCGGGTTACCCAATTCACTCTCTCTAAGCGCGGCATCCCTCTCGTCCTGCAAGTCCTGCTTGTACTGCTCGCTGTTTCGATAGGCCTCGTACTCCCTCTCCTGTTCGATGACCTCCCACTCATTCGACGTGTGCTTCCTGACCTCGACCCTAGTGTAAGTGACGGTGGTCTTGAATCCCTCCATCCCACCGTATCTCTCTATCATGTGCACCAACCAAGGCTCAGTCTGCTTGTCCTTCCCACTCACCAATCTCTCACTTGCCATTCGCACCAGCATGTGGTCTGGTTTGATTGTGCCTCTCATAGTCTCGGGCATCCTCCTCACCTTCTTGATTAGGTCATCACTCCTATTGACGTACATACCATGGAAGGTATGTGGCTCATGATGCTTCGGCCCATCCAACATTGCCTCCCACTTCATCGCATTGACGAACCACTTTGCTTGCACTGGGTTGTCATAGCACCAAGAGTCGAACTCGGTGGCGAACTCATCACCGTGTATGAAGGGGAAGTGACGGTAGCCATTAGTTCCCATCACCCTCTCGTGTGCTTCATCAATGAGGAAGTCGCTTATCTCCCTCATCGCAACATCATCATCAGCGATGACGTGTGTCTTGGTGTACTCCCTGTTGTACGGGCGTTGCATCGGGTCATCACCCCATTCCTTAGTGGTCACGTTGAATACGTGCACTACATCCGTCGTTGTTTCATCATGTGTCTGTGTTTTACTCATGTTCATTCCTCCTCTGTGTATTTGCTAAAGCCAGTGAGCATCTCCTCGGGTAACTCACCAGCCTCAACCATCGCTTCAAGCAGAGCCTTGGCTATGCCCTCACGCTCGATGATGTCACCACCATCAAGCACGGCCTTGATGTCCTGCCTCTTCGCCTCCACTATCCTATCGAACTTCTCGTCGATAGTGCCAGCGACTGATAGGTAGGTAGCCCATACAGTGTCACTGTCTTGGCCTATCCTGTTCACCCTATCCTCAGCCTGTTCCTCCCATGCAGGACTCCACTCCCTCTCGATGAAGAGCACCGTGTCTGCTGCCGTGAGGGTAAGCCCCTCCTTCGCAGCGACAGTGGAGCACACCAGCACATCTAACTCACCTGCTTGGAACTGCTCGACGAACTCGGCTCTCATCTTGGCTGGTACACTACCAGATATGGTGGCGTACTTGTAGTCCTCTTCCATTGCCTCGCATAGTGCTTGCATGACATCCCTGTGGTGGGTGAAGACGATGAGTGGCTTGTCGTTCTGATGCTTGTACTCCTCTATCCACTTGAGTGCGGCTGATACCTTGAGCCTACCACACTGGTGGCGTAGGTCAGTCAGCATGTTCAGCACGAACCCCGGCTCGGCCTTGCCACCGCTGTTGTACTGGCGTACCCATGACCTGTTGCTATCTTGATACCGCCTCAGTTCAGCAGGCGTGGGTATGACTGGAACGAATGACCTAACCTTGTCGGGTAACTCGTCCATCACTTCCTTCTTGAGCCTGCGAATCATGACGTCACGTAGTTTCTCATGGAGTTCATCGGTGTGGGTAGCACCAGAGAAGTCCCAACCGAAGCCGTTGTGCTCAGCACCACAGTATCTCTTGGCGAAGGGCATGAACTGTCCCTCGTACTCGGCTGGCCTCACTAACTCCAGCGTGGTGAATAACTCGATTGGTCTGTTGGTCATGGCAGTACCACTTAGGCACAGGACTGACTCGGTGGTCTGCCCTATCTCTATGCACGCCTGTGTCCTAAGCACTGGCTTGCTCTTAGTACCACGGTTCTTGAGGTAGTGCGACTCGTCGAAGATGACTAGGTTGTACCCGAAGTCAAGCAGTTCGTCCTTCTTCTTGTGCACTAGGTCGTAATTGATGACGGTGAAGTCAGCATCCTCAAGCGTGTCCTTCCCATTGACTACAACATCAGTACCACAGTTCGGTAGCCACGTGGTTAGTTCCTTGACCCAGTTATACTTCACGTTGGCGGGGCACACCACAAGCACAGGCCATAACTCAGTGTGTAGTGCAGCATAGGCGATGGCTTGGATGGTCTTGCCCACACCCATGTCATCACCGATGAAGCAACGACCTTCCGCTAACTCAGCGAAGCGCACGCCTGTGTACTGGAAGGGATATAATTCGTAGCCCTCGGGGAACTCCTCGCTCAGTCTCTCCTTCATGTCAGCAACCACATCATCATCATCCAATGCAGATGCACCACTGATTGCTATGCGCTCAGCCTTGGCCTCCACCATGCTACTCACTCTCTCATCAGCGAGCATGAGCACACTGAGTTCGTGCGTGTCACCTAGTAGTCTGATTAGATTGGCTGACTCATGTATGCTGACGCGCCACTTCTTCTGCGCCTGTAACCACTTCCTCCCGTTGATGCCCCTCACTATCTCCCTAGTTCTGGCCTCGTTGTATGGTATGCCGAGTAGCACACTGTCCTTCACGATGGTGACGCTGAATGATTCGTTAGACCTAGGTACAGGCGCTGTCATGCAATCCCTCATCGTGACCAAGTCATCGGTGATGTAACCGTACGTGTCAAGTATCTCAATGACCCTAGTGAGTACGTTCCTGTCATGCTTGCATGACATCCTGATACCATCCCACTTGAAGGCAGGCCACTTGAGCACGGGGTCATCCTTGAGCGTGTTCCACAGTGCTCGGTTGCGCTTGTTCCAAGTGATTGCTATCCTCTTGGTAGTCCTCGGCCATCTCCTGTGCGGGTCGTTCTTCCCGTACCATGTCTCCTCGTACTCCTCGCACGTGACGTGGTAGTCATTCAATCGTTGGTTAGCCTCGTTCACATGAGCCTGCACTAGGTCATCGACGTCCTGCTCAAGCAAGTCGGGGTACTTGTGTAGGAGGTGAGTCTTGTATGCCTTGTCATTATCGGGTGAGTAACTGTCGGTGTACGTTCCCTTCAATTCCTCCTTCGCAGTACCAAGCGTGTAATTGTACTTGATGCCCTTGAACTGGAGTTCAGCCAAGGCAGCAGCGAAGTCAGTCTCGGGTGTGTACCCTGCTATGTGCGCTATGACTGGTAACTGCGTGCCGATGTACTTGTAGAATCTATCAGCCATCTCCGTGTAGTCCTTGAAGGATAACTCATCCGCACGTGCAAGCCGCTCAAAGAACGGTGCATCTGGTTTGTTAGGCCCGATGTCATCCTTCACATTCTCATGATGCACTGATACAAACGCCTTGACTAGAGCGTGCAAGTCCTCTCTATCGGGTATCATGATATCACCCCACTACCATGGGAGTCGAACTCACCAAGTGGGCGTAGGACGTAGGCGGTCTTGCTCTTCCACATAGCACCGTCCTTGCAGATGAACATGCCATCGACGAACTCGGGGTTGTCCTCCCAACCATCGTTGTGGTCACGGATGTACCACTCCCAGTCCTTCTGGTACACGGTGTGATGTGGCATGTAGTCGTTCAGTCGTGCCTTGGTGGTGACTGTCCTCCACCCAGCGTGTGAGTACATGTTGCCATCGGGGTACACCCTCACAATCTCATTACCATGCAGGGTGATGGAGAACCACTTGCCATCTTCCATCTCCCACAACCGTGTGTTGTTGGCTATCGGCTTGCCCTTGCTCTTGTTCCTAGCAGTAGCCATCAGCGTCTGTGCCTTGAACCAGTTCATTCTTCCTCACCTCCACAACAGGAGCATCCGATGGAGACTGACATCTCGTCAAGCCCCTCTACTATCTCCCACTCAACGAATACAGGTGGTGGTGCACCGAAGGTTGCGGCCTGTCTCTCAGCCCATGCTAACCCTGTGCAGTAGCCGACGCCCTCAACGTAGTAGACTCCTATCTTCTCAGTCATTCCTCTTCCCCCCATTTGGGCCATCCATAATCGGATAGGTCAATGCCTCCATGCTCCTGAGCGAGAGCCACGACTTCTTCCAACCATTTGTTGCGCTTTCGCAACCGCTTGACTTCTTCAAGGAGAAATGGTGCGTCTGCTATGAGTCGTGCATTGGCGTAGTCTTCTTCTGTCCACTCCTCTGCGTTAGCCATCACTAACTCCGCTATGATGTAATCAGTCTTGTTAGAGTGAATCACCGTGGGATGAATGACATCCATCGCGTCATCAACATACCAACCGTCCGGCGTGTGTCCTTCGTATTTGTCTGTGTCAGTCATTCCTCTCCCTCCTCGGGTCTAAGGTCATCGAACTGCCAGCAGAAAGTGTCATGTGTCATTGACCAGTCATGCTTGCCCTCCACGCTGTCGACTAGGTCATTCCACAGTTCCTGCGTCAACCACTCCGGCCA
>MDSZ01042775.1_pt1 | contig 13819 bp, 18 predicted proteins | sample 811201 | NCBI WGS metagenome assembly MDSZ01 (sample SAMN05326647, study PRJNA326480) | marine metagenome | isolation source: seawater | place: Indian Ocean: North | collected 2010
GAATCTGGAGATTTAGTAGTTAAAAGAATAGTCGGTATGCCGATGGAGAAAATAGAAATTAAACGAGGGCGAATTTATGTAAACGGTAAACTAAAAGATTTTAATAACTTAAAATTTAACGAATTATCCGAGGCATTAACTACAGGAAGGTTTGATTTATGGCATGGGGAATATTTTTATATAGGAGATAACAGGGGATTATCATCTTATGGAGTCGTAAAAGAGAACGATATAATAGGCAGAATCAAATAAAAAAGACGGGAGTTTGACCTCCCGCCTTGGTGTTTTACATAGTTAGTTTATTAACTAGTCTTTTACAATAAGCCTCTACATTACGAAGCTTATCGATAGTTTGCTCATGCATCTCAGCGTGAGCTCGGGTAGTTTTAGGAAGTTTAGCTCTTTGCTTCATTTCCCAATATTCTCTACCTATTAATACGAGCGTCCACACTACTAGTATGATATATTCCATACGGACTAAATTTACACTTTTTTCTTCTTTGGTTTGCTATTTATTTTCTTAATATAATATCCATTTGTTACCAAAACTTTTTTACATAAAGCTACAAATTGCCTCTCTGTTAAATCATTTTTAGCCGCATTAGCCGCTTTTGTGCAAATTCCAAGGTTAGACAAATCATTTGTGCCCCCTTTGCTTACTGGCACTATATGGTCGAAGTTGTAAGACGCTGAGTCTTCTAGGTTGATTTGATCTCCAGTAAGATAACATCTAGGGTTATCCCCTAGTTTTTCAAGCAATTCTTTGATGCCGTATTCTTTTTCTATGTTATTTACTTTTCCGAAACTTCTTTTCCTGTTTTTTGTAGAGGTACTTCTCTTAAATGTAGACATTTTACTCCTTACATTGTGTCTTTTTTTGCATTTGGAGGGCTTTTTGTTTGTAGGTCTTTCTGCGGAATCTTCACATATTCTAGACCTAAACGAGCAAAGCTTTCTTTGCATTTTACCCTTTTTTGTAGCGCGATGTTTTCGGACTCTACTTTTCGCCCATTCTGAACCACCTTCAGAACAATGGTAACTAATAGTAGATATAGCGCAGCCTAACTTACTTTTTATAGCATTGTAAGAAAATCCCTCTTCCCTGAGAGAAAGAATTTGATCTCTTAATGAAGGCTTACTATCACTCAAAACAAGTGCATTTAATTACACTTATTTGTTTGAGTGTTGTGAATAAACCTAAGATTTATTCAGAAATAAAATAGTTTCAGACTGATGCGTAACTGAAACGGAATCAGATTCAACTATTGAAAAAATTTTATCTAAACTCTCCCGATCTATGTGGTCGGGAATCATTTTAACATAATCTACTAAACCCGAGATAGATTTAGATCTATCGCACTTGCAGCAAGACTTAATGAAATTATACTTTTCTATAAAAGTGTCGTACCAAATTTTTCCTCTAAACTGATCAGAATACCTTTTTAAGAAAATTCCGAATTCGCTTAGGTTATTAAAGTTCACTTTTCTAGTCTCTTCACCGCAAAGTAGATGCAGATCGATACTATATAAGTTACACTAAAATACCACCAAGAGATGTACTGAGAGAGTGGCCCGAACATCAATAAACACAAGTATACATTCAAGCAGTACGGGCAAGATATTATTTTGTTAAAAAAACTATTCTGTTTAAGAAGCAGAAAATATGGGTAAGTAACTGGAGCTAACTCTTCTTCAGAGTATTTGTCATACTCATCAGCCTTAAAGAATTTTCCAACGCGAAGAAGTTTTACCCACTCGATGAATGCGTTGGTTTGAAACCAGATAATTAAAACCTGCGCTAATATACACGATAATAAAAATGCGTCTTTCATAAGCCTGTACTCCCAAATCCACCTTCTGATCTTTCAGTTTCTTCAAACGAATCTACTTCTTCAAATTCAGCATCATGGCATTTTTCTATAACTAACTGAGCTATTCTATCTCCTATGTTTATTGTGAATTTATTTTTATCTCCGAATAATGCTTCCATATCGTTTACCTCTTGAGGTGATTTTTTAAAATTTAAGTTTATTAGAACGACTCCTAAAGGTCCGCGATAAGACGAGTCTACTACACCCGCCATAACATCTATTCCATTTTTTACAGCCAATCCACTTCTGGGGGCTATTCTCCCATAGTAGCCTTGCGGAATCGCTATAGATATATCAGTCGGAACAACCATTCTCTCCATAGGATTTATTTCACAATACTGAGACGCAAACAAATCATACCCTGCGTCTGTCTCAAATGCTCTTACAGGAACTTGAGCATTCTTCGATAATTTCTTGAATTGTATTTTCATTTTTAAACTTATTTAAAAACTTACAGCCCTACCTTTATCGTTTTCCCAGTCTTTTTCTGGTCTATCTATCTCCTCATTCCTATCTATCGCGGCTCTAACAATGTAGCTTTTAGAGTGAGTCTCAATTTGGTTTAACAAAGATTTAGCATCTTTAGGAAAACACGTACCACCAAATCCGTACTTACCGTCCGTACCGGGTACTGAAGTGTGGGAAGACCCTATTCTTGAATCCAAAGACATGAGACTTAAAACTACTTCGTGATCCATGCCTTCAGATTTGCACCAATTATAAACCTCATTGCAAAAAGAAACTTTAGTGGCTAAAAATCCGTTTCTAACTAATTTACATGCCTCCGCTTCTCTTGTGCTAGTCCATATTATTTTAGAGCCACTGGTATATCCATTATATCTAGCAAAATTTAAAAGAGCCCCAAGCGACTCCCCGATTTCAGAGCCTAATAAGTCGTCACCATAATCAACGTCATCAATGCCAACTATCCACTCAGAAGTATTGTAGAAATCCTCTTCCCATTTTTTCTCGGTTAGAAACTCTGGCATGAATAGCACTTTTAATTTACTGCAAGTTCCAACAGGTACTGTTGAGCGAACTATAATTTTTTCTATGCCTAAGTTTTTTAACTGATTAACAACTCCTTCTACTATTGAAGTATCACAAGTTCCATCTTTAAGAGAAGGTGTGGGAACACAAACAAATACTATATCGCATCTTTTTAGGTCTTCAATTACTAGACCTTCTGGTTCGCATTTAGATTTATCCGTGTCGTAAACCAAAGGCCAATACAAAAGACTACCGAAGTCTCGCCCCAAAGGGTGATTCCCCATTTTCTTATAAGCTTCTAACTCTTCAAAATTAGTTGTTTCAGTTGTACCTAATTTTCTTGTAGCTTTACCTACATATCCATTACCAACTATACCAAACAACATTAGATTTTCCTTATGTTTATTTCCAGTTCTTTTGCTATACGCAAAGAAGAGTCGTCTTTTTCGTAAACTTCTTTATAAACCACTTCTTTAATCCCGTATGAAGCTATGTTTTTTAAGCAGTCGTTGCATGGTAAATGAGTACAGGCTAACAAGTATCCTTCGTTGGGCTTAATGTATCTTAGGGCATTTGTTTCTGCGTGAATAACCCTTTTCCTTCTTTCATCTCTGTCTGTCCAGTCTATCTCTATCTTTGGCGGAGCACCATTGTAGCCCAAACTGGCAACGCTGTAATCTTCCCTAAGAATACAGGCTCCTACTTTTAAATATGGATCTTCGCTCCTCCTTGAAGCAACGAGGGCTAAGTCGATAGCATAATTTTCCCATGGAAGTCTAGACATAAAATAGAGTTTGTTGTTACCAGCGGTATAATAAATCACAACGTAAAGAAATCCACAAAATATGACCATACTACAAGCCACTAGCAAAGTTATTAACTATCTGCGGGAAACAAAGAAAACATCTATAGTTCTAGATGATGACTTTCTCGACATAGTTAAAATCTCAGACGACGCTTCCGACAAAGCTGCCGTTGCTTTGGCTTTAGATGAAATGGAAGAAAATTCGATTTTCAGAAAAGTAGAATTGGGGGACAAAAAATATTACATTCTAACTAGAGACCTAGAATCTATAACCCAATCCGTAGAGTTATCATCACCTTGTGCCGTAGAAATAGCCTCTGTAATACAATCATTTTGCGAAGTTATTAACGACTTCAAGGACGAGTGCGATCCTCTTAATTTAACAGAAAAAGACATTTTCAACTTGACTATCATTTGTAGGTTCTATTTAGATGCCGCAGCTTCTGAACAAGGAGGAGCAAAAAACGAGTGAAAATCTCTTTCCCTGCCGAGGATGAAAGCGGCAAGGTTTCCCAAGGTGAGACAATAACGAGGTTTTAAAACTGTCAGGCATTAAGGTAGTGCTATATCCAAAGGGAATGTATCCTTCAGAGTCTAAACACGCTCTGTTAAAAAACTGATAGGTAGTTCCTATCGAGATACCCTCCGCGTGACTTTACGTCAGGGATGACCGTCGATAGTAGTTTTTAAGCGCAGTTCCTACGCTCTATTTTGAGTAGGCGGTTCCGTTTTTTACGGTGGTGTTTGTCCTGTGGAAAGACCCATCCACTACAAAAAAACACTGGGCCGAAGAAAAAGTGACACACCGATCTCCCCCTTGTGGGGGGATTGTGTCCTTTATTTCCGAGAAAAAGTTTAACACCTAAGCCGTATGTATTTTAGTGTTGACAAGATTTTTCGACTATGTATGTTTAGCTCCATGGAGGTTGTGCCCGTTAAGTTTAGGTCTAGGATTATAGGCATTTCCGGTGTCGCTGGTTCTGGAAAAGATACGTTCTTTAATCTTTTACAGTCATACTTAAATGCGAGAGATATTGGCTGCATTAAAGTTTCTTTAGCTGACTGCTTAAAAGAAGATTTAAAGGATTTCTGCGTATCTAATTACAATATAGATCCAACTAATTGTAAAAGAAGCGATAAAAACTTGCTTAGGCCATTGATGGTGTTTCATGGCACTACCATGAGAGGGTTATCAAACGGTAGGCACTGGATAAATAAAGTTGATTCCTTAATCAAAGATAAAACACACAAGAATTCGATAAAGGTAATTACTGATATAAGGTTTAATCAATATAAAAGAGACGAAGTCAATTGGCTTAAAAACGAAATCGGTGGGGTTCTCGTTCATTTAAGACAGTACTCAGAATTTAAAAATTTAGAGACAGGCAAAACTCAAAAAGACTTCCTTCACCCAGCAAATATTTATGAAGAAATTAATGACCCTCAAATAAGGGAGAATGCTGACTACAAGTTAGATTGGAAAAAAGTTTCTGATACCGTAGCACTTACCCCTCACATAAGAAAATTTGTAAAATGGATGGAAAACAAGGATTAAATCAATTGGAGTTCTCTTTTGAAGAGAGAAAAATCCCTAAAAGTGCGCCAATTTCAGAAACAGATGACCTAACCCTTATAGGCAAAATAAAGGACGAGGCGTGTTGTTCTAGCTTCAAATGTATACTAGAAAGGCATACTGGTATAGTAATCAAAATGATGTTTAAGTATAAACGCTTTATAGAAAGCAATGGCTTAAATTTTGATGAGGTACTAGATGAAAAGCAATATTTGGTATACGAATCAGTAAGAAGCTACGATGCTTCAAAAAATACAAAATTCAGTACTTGGCTTGGCAATCAAGTAAGATACTTCTGCCTTAACAGAGTCAGAAAGGAATCAAGGAAGATTAGTATGCCAGAGGAAAAATTGACCTTTTTTTTGGATAACAACGATCAAGAGGCTAATATAAATTTTGATGAGATAAAGGAGCTTGTTCTTTACCTCTTATCTAAACTCAAAGACCAGAGGATGAAAACGGTCTTTAATATAAGATACTTTAGCGGTTCTAGAAAAGCAGTGCCTTTCAAAGAGATCGCTAAAAAAATGGATGTTGCTCCACAAACTGTGGTCAATCTCCATAACAAAGCTAAAATAATATTAAGCAAAAAAATAAGAAAGAATAACTGTAGAACTGAAGTATTATGAGTGAACAAGGAAAAAAAACAAATTGGCAGGAAATCAAACTCGGAGCAGTTTGGGGTCCTAAGAGTTCAAAAGGAGGCAAAGAATATTACACGGGTAAACTTAAAGTTTCCCAGTTGAAGAAATTTGTGGCCCAAATGACTGACGAAGAGAAAGAAGACGGCGAGTTGGGAGTAATGATGTGGAAAAACAATCAAAAGAAAGCTGATAACCAGCCCGAATTTGAGATGTACAGACAGGAGCCCACAAAGAAAAAAGAAACCGTCAAAACCACCGATAGCTGGGGAGATGACGACGACAACTTAATGTAATCGCAATGGAGTTTGCTTTTCATTTACCCATAAACGGGGTCTCTTTCGGTCAGGTATCTATGGGCTTTCTAAGAGAAGCTCATAAAAGAAACCTTAATCCAAATATATTCCCAGTTAATCCTCAAAACATAGACTTATCTACTCAAGCCATCAGTGACGGTTTTAAGTCTTGGATTGAAGAGAGAATTGGTAAATCTCTTGAGACCCACAAGAAGAGTACGCCTGTTTTTAAGCTCTGGCACCTCAACGGCTCTATGGAGTCGGTAAGTGAAAAGCAACTCCTTTTTACATTTTACGAATTAGATCAGCCAACAAAGAGCGAGATCAATATAGCTAAAAACTGCTCTAGAGTTTTAGTTAGCTCCAATTATGCTAAGTCCGTATTTGAAAACAATGGCTTGGATAACGTATCTTTCGTTCCCTTATATTTTGATGCAGATAATTTTAATAGAAAAGACAAGCAGTATTTTGCTGACGATAGAATTACATTTAACTTAATGGGGAAACTCGAAAAGAGAAAGCATCACGGCAAGATAATTAAAGCGTGGGCTAAAAGATTTGGCAGAGAAAAGTTTGCAAACGGTGAACAGAAATACTTTCTTCAATGTGCTATTTTCAACAACTTTTTAAAAGCTGAAGATAACAACGCTTTAATTGGGCAGTTCTTAGAGGGTAAAAGTTACTTTAATATAAACTTCTTGGGTTATATGGCTAAGAATGACCTTTATAATGATTTTCTTAATTCTGGTGATATTGCCATATGTATGAGCGGTGGTGAAGGCTGGGGTTTACCGGAGTTTCATTCTGTAGCGATGGGTAAACATTCTGTAGTTCTTAACGCTCACTCTTATAAAGACTGGGCTAACGAGAGTAACTCGGTGCTAGTAAGTCCTAACGGGACTACTGAAGTGTACGACGGAATGTTCTTTCATAAGGGTCAGGCTTTTAATCAAGGCAATATTTTCGACTTTGATGAGGATGAGTTCATTGATGGCTGCGAAAAAGCTATTGAGAGAGTTAAAGAAAAGAAGCTGAACGAAGAGGGCCTCAAGCTACAGGAAGAGTTTACGCTCGAAAATACCTTTGATTCTATAATGTCTGAGATTGAAAAAGCGTAATGCAATTTTCTGGCCCTTCAGATACGCCGTTCACAAAACATCTCCCGAGCTTGGTAATTTAAATTTCTCTTGGGAGCCTAGGTTTAGGTGGGTGGCTCAATCTTTATTAAGTGAAGGTTTCAATGTCTTTCAACACAAAGACTTTATTTGCGACTTAGGTGATGGCGTAAAAACCTATGAACCCCCATTTAAGGATTACTTAGATCTTATTATATACAATCATGCGGATGCCTCTGAAATAGAAGGTAATATACTTGAAGCTGAAAGGACTTGGTTCTTTAAGCCTACCGTACCAGACGCGAATCAAACTACTTTAGATGATTTAGGGTATGGATCTTACTCTTCTATAACTTACGAAAAACCAAATTTCGAAAATTCAGAAAGCCATAAAGTTAATTGTTTTTTTGATCACAAAGTTAAAAGCTGGATTAACGATAACTCTAATAAATGGGGCAACCCATTTTCATCTACTGAAGTACCACATGATGACTTCATCCTAATTATAGGGCAATGCTCTGGGGATTCTGTATTAAATAGACAGGATTTTGGAAGCTACTTATCTAAACTTAGAGTAATAATAAATCATTTATTAAGATCATCCGATAAAGATATAGTAGTTAAACTTCACCCTCATATGAATGGTTCAAACTGGAAACAAGGAGATCCAGATGTTAAGCAAGACTTTCAAAACGAGTTATCATCTTTATCTAACAGACTGTCTGTTTATAGTGACAAAAGTAGTATACATAGCTTTCTCCCAAAATGCAGTGCAGTTGTAGTAGGTAATAGCGGCAGCGGCTTTGAAGCAATGATGCATGACAAGCCAATAATTAGCTTTTGTATGCCCGAATATCATTGGGTTACATACGACCTTAGAAAGGTATGTGATATTAGACGAGCTTTACAAACTCAAGATTGGTTCGATCCAGAAAAAAGCAGAAAATTTTTATATTGGTACATGGAAGATTACTGTTTCTTTGATCAAAAATCCTCCAATCTCAGAGTAAAACAATTGCTCGAATCTAAACCAAGAAAATATCCGTGGCACAGAAATAAAAACATTTAAAAACTTATATAAGAACCCCCGTGTAAACTTATAATACATTGCCATGCCAATCTACACTTTCAGAAACCCAGAGACCGGAGAAGAAATTGATGTCATCCAAAGCATGAAAGATAATCATGTCTATGAAGACGAAAAAGGATTAAAATGGGAAAGAGTCTGGTCTATCCCTCAAGCATCTATAGACACCAACATCAACCCTTGGGATAAAAATGCTTTTAGGGAAAAGACAAGCACAGGCAAAAAGGGATCTATGGGAGATCTTTGGGACAGGTCCAAAGAACTTAGCGACAAAAGAGCTCATCAAAATGGCGGAGTTGATCCAATAAGAGCTAAATACGAGAAAGATTACTCAAGCAAAAGAAAAGGTAAAAAGAAGCTAGGACGATAAAAAAAGCTTGAGGATCAAAAAATCTTTTTCTACACTTCGAGAGTCTCAAGGAGGCAAAAAATCCCGTTAAAGGAAAATTTTATTTAGGACACCTATCTTTAAATGTAATTACCATTGTTATGAGTCAAGAAGTTAAGCACGTAAAAAAAAGAAACGGTAGGTTAGAAGACCTAGATATAAGCAAAATAAATCGATGCGCCGAGAGAGCATGTGATGGCATAGATTTAGTCTCCGCAAGTGAAGTGGTTCTTGATGCTCAAGTTCAGTTGTTCGATAAGATAACGACAAAAGAAATTGATTCGTCCCTAATAATGTCTGCCCGTTCGAAGGTAGAAAAAGAACCCAACTATTCATACGTTGCGGCGAGACTTCTATTAGCCACCATACACAAGGAGGTCTTCGGTGAATCAAGAGACAAGGACACTTTCGATCTTCAATATAAAAAGAGCTTTATTAAAAATATAAAGACTCTAGTTAAGAACGATACGCTCGACAAAAAGCTGTTAGAATTTGACCTTAGAAGATTATCAGATAGCTTGGACCCAGACAGAGACCTTAAATTTAAGTTTCAAGGTATCTCTAATCTTTATGATAGATATCTCATAAAAATTGACGGACACACATACGAATCTCCTCAGGCATTCTGGATGAGAGTTTCTATGGGCTTAGCAATCGATGAAGAAAATAAAGAGGAAAAAGCAATTGAGTTTTACAACGCCCTCTCTGAATTCCGTCTTTGCTGCTCTACTCCTACACTTTTCAACAGCGGTACTACACATAGTCAGCTTTCTAGTTGTTACCTTAATACTTTTGACGATTCTATTGACGGCATTTTCGAAGGTTTGTGGCAAGAGGCAAGGAAATCTAAGTTCGCTGGGGGACTGGGCTTTGATGTCTCTAACTTTAGAGCATCTAACTCTTATGTCAAAGGAACCAACGGAAAATCATCTGGGCTGGTTCCTTGGTTAAAAATATATAACGACACTTTGATAGCGGTGGACCAAGGAGGTAAAAGACCGGGTGCTGGTTGTGCTTACCTTGAACCTTGGCATCTGGACATAGAAGAATTCCTTGAGCTTAAAAAGAATACAGGAGACGAAAGAAGAAGGTGTCACGACATGAACACCGCTAACTGGATTCCTGAATTGTTTTTTAGGAAAATCGAGAAAGATGAGGACTGGTATTTGTTTTCTCCCAGCGATGCAAGAGACCTTCATGAGAAATACGGTACTGATTTTGATAGAGCGTACAAGAAGTACTGCAAAAAAGCAGATAACGGAGAAATAGAAAACTATAGAGTAATAAAAGCAAGAGACCTTTGGAGGAAGATGATCAATGTCATTTTCGAAACTGGCCACCCATGGATCACTTACAAAGACAACGCCAACCTAAGGTACTCAAATGCCCACGAGGGGGTAATACATAGCTCAAATTTATGCACTGAAATTTTTCTGCATACCAAACCTTCAAGATACGGTGAAGGCGAAAAAGTAGAAGTAGGGGAAACAGCGGTGTGTAATTTAAGCTCCGTTAACCTGAAAACGCATTTAAAAGAAAACGGCAAACTAGATTTTAAGTTGCTGGAAAAGACGATAGCAACGCAAATGAGGATGCTCGATAATGTAATCGACATTAACTTTTACCCCACTAGAGAAGCAGCTAACTCCAACCTAAAGCATCGTCCAGTAGGAGCAGGATCTATGGGATGGGCTGATGTTTTTCATAGTTACAAAGTAGATTTTTCTAGTCCTGATGCAGTTAAGTTTTCTGACGAACTGTACGAATTCATATCTTACAACTGCATAAAAAACTCTAGCTTACTGGCTAAAGAAAGAGGGGCTTATTCTAGCTACGATGGATCTCTTTGGAGTAATAACATCCTTCCTATAGACACTTACAAAACTCTTATGGAATATCTCGGTCAAAAACCGATGATACATAGAGGAAAAAAATTCTGCCCAGAAGTCGATTGGAAGCAAGTAAGGTCGTCGATAAAAGAAAACGGGATGAGAAACAGCAATACAATGGCTATTGCTCCAACTGCTACTATATCTTACATCCAAGGATGCTCTCCGTGCATAGAGCCAGATTTTTCTGTGCTATTTGTTTACGAAAATAAAAGCGGCAACTCCACTATAATAAACGAGTGGTTCGTTAAAGAATGCAAAGAGCTCGGCATCTGGGGCCAAGCAATGGTAGACGCCATAAAAGCTTCTGATGGGGATGTCTCCAGCCTTCAAATACCAGAGGATTTAAAAACTAGATTCAAGACATGTTTTGATCACGATCAAATGAGACTAATAGAATCCGCTGCCGCTAGGCAAAAGTGGATAGATATGGGGCAAAGTCTAAATTTGTTTTATAGCGGAAGTTCTTCCAAAAAATTGCACCAGATGTATATGTATGGTAGATCATGTGGGTTAAAATCGACATACTATCTTAGAACTAAAGCAGCATCAAAAATAGAAAAATCATATCAAGCACAAGCAGTTGCTGATAAGCATGATACTTTAGCTGGAAATGCAGATCAAACTGCATGTAGTATACTCGACCCAACGTGCGAAAGTTGTCAATAATTGTATAACTAGTGTAAAGGTTTATTATGAGCAAAGATGGAACATTATTAGGAGAAGAAATAGCAGGAGTAAATCAAATATTACCTCACAAACACCCAGAAGTTTGGGATATGTTTTTAAAAGGAGTCGCAAATAATTGGTCTCCCGCAGAAATTAAAATGGGAGGGGATATAGATCAGTGGAAAAATGGAGACCTTTCTGAAGACGAAAAGCTTTTAGTCAAAAGATGCCTAGGTTTTTTTGCTGGTAGCGAGTCTTTAGTGGCTAATAACCTTTTATTATCAGTAGCTAAATGGGTTACAGACGCAGAGTGTAGACAGTATATCTTGAGACAAGCCTACGAGGAATCTTTGCATAACTGGACAGTAGTTACCTGTTGCGATTCATACGGTCTAAAAATACCTGAAGTGTTCGAGGCATATAGAAATATACCTAGCATTAAAGCTAAAGATGAGTTTCTAATGCAAATTACCACTGATGTTAATCGCCCTGATTTTACCACTAAGACTGTAGAGGGTAAAAGAGAGTTTCTAAGGAATTTAATTACTTATTACATAGTTTGCGAAGGGACATTCTTTTTTAGCGGATTTGCTATGCTACTTGCTCTTGGAAGACAGAATAAGTTAGTTGGATTATCTGATCAGATAAGATATACACTTAAAGATGAGACCTTACATATCAAGTTTGGGACTTATCTGATAAATAAAATAAAAGAACAAAACCCGTCAGTATGGACTAAAAAGTTTGCGGATGAGACCGTAGATCACATTAAGAAAGCTGTTGAATTAGAAGTTCAATATGCAAAAGATGTTCTCCCTAATGGGATCTTAGGCTTAAACTCAGACATGTTTATAGAGTATATGGGCCATATTGGCAACAGAAGGCTAGAAGGGATAGGCTTAGATTATAGATTCGAAAATTGTAATAACCCATTTCCTTGGTTGTCAGAAATTGTTGACCAAGGGGCTATGACGAATTTCTTCGAAAGAAAAGTCAAAGACTACCAGAGCTCTTCTGCCTTAGAAGACGACTTGTTTGAGTGAGACAATACATAAAAAAGATTAAAAACGAGATATCCAAAGAGTGCCCTCACGTCTTTGTCGAGTATCTAGAGGATCAAGAGTGCTGCATTTTTATAAATGAAGCCAAAGGCAAGTGCTGTTTTCTGTTATATGACGAAATTGAGGCATCTTATAAGTGTCAATCTATAGACGTTAAAGAAAATAACTATGCAAATCTTGAGGGTTTTACCCAAGATGATAAAGTAAAAGACTTGTCTGATAAAATTTTTAAACCTTTACAAATTTCTATGCTGAAAGAATACATAAATTAGTGTAAGACTAATTGTCATGGAAATAGATTTTCAGTTCTTCGTTAACGTTTTGGTGGGTATCTTGACGTTTTTCTGCGGGTATGTTCTAAAAACTATCAATGAAAAAGTAGGAGACGTTGACAAGAAACACTCTGAAATAAGCAACCATCAAGAGATGGAGATAGAAAAAATAGTCGAACTAAATCGAGCAGACTACAGGGAAACTAATCAAAAACTCTCAGAAATGGCCGTTTCTCTCCCCGAGAAGTACGTAACAAAAAGCGACTTCAGAGAATTTGTAGACGCTATTTTCTCTAGGTTAGATAGGTTAGAAAACAAAATTGACTTCATTCACGACAAGCACCACAATTAGCAATCTTACAGGGCGCAACTCCTTAAAAAAATAAACATGCGCCTAAGCCTCCACGGTACGCTGCCTCACCGTGGGGGCTTTTTTATATATCTTCAGTAGACTGTATGGCTTTTAAGGAAGAAATCAGATAGGATACATTTTGAAATGTGATTCTGTCCGTAACTATCGTTCTAGGATAATTGTGAGACACATCGACTCTTATACCGTCAACGTTGTCTTCAGGGGACACAAAGTCGCAAATAAAATCAAAAGCACCGTGTTTTTTTAGATATTTGTAGTAGGAATCTCTAGTATCTCTACTAGATTCGACTACCACATCGAAGCAAAGATTTACCTTAGCTACCCCAGTAAAATGTCTAAAATACAATATTTCTGATGGCGGCTCAGAAAGACTAGCTTCGACTACTAAGGTGTCCAGCACATTATAATTTACACATAAAATAAAAAAAAAATGAAAATACTATGGCCTGATACTCATGCAACTCTTACTAAAAGTATGGGTATTGCTTTAGATCAACTAGGCTACAAACTGCAAGTTCCTTCTAGCGAATACCAAATAACCCATAAACCACCCCCAAATGTAAGCCAGTTCGTTTGGAATACAAGCTGGACACAAGAAAAAGTAAATTCTGATTTTAAGTCTAAAAACGTTACGGTAGTAAACAAGGAACAAATACTAGATTCACCTCCTGATGTAATATTTGTGACTAGTTTTGAAAATCAATTTGAAATCTTAGAAGAACTATGGCCTACGCTAAGCCAAAAAGGAGTTAAATTAGTTTTCTATAGTGGAAACGACTACTGGCCAGA
>MDSZ01189214.1_pt1 | contig 13819 bp, 15 predicted proteins | sample 811201 | NCBI WGS metagenome assembly MDSZ01 (sample SAMN05326647, study PRJNA326480) | marine metagenome | isolation source: seawater | place: Indian Ocean: North | collected 2010
AACCGCAGGGTTAAACCTCTCGATATGACCTACGGTAATGCTTTTCTCATGATGAATTAAAAGCTCAGCTCGCTGCAAGTCATCATCGACGGGCTTTTCAACCAAAATTTTTAGGGCTGGGTTCTTATCTAGGAGTTCCAAACATAGATCTACATGGGTTGCACTTGGCGTGGCTACAATGACCCCATCCAGCTGGTTAACGCTATTAAGAAACTTTTCCTTGTCGCTGTATTCTGCTACGCCGGGATCGTATATAACATGCACTGAGAATTCATCAATAGTGCTTTCTAGCTTCCTACATACTCTTAGGTGGTTTCGGCCCATATTTCCGACACCAACTATGCCTATTTTCATTTTAAGTCCTCGTCAACATAAAGCTTCTGACAATCTTCTTGCTCCCACTTTCAATGTGCTCGTTACACGAGAAGTCTATCATGTCCTCATTGCTCACATCTGTATAGAGGCCTCTATGGAAGCCATCCGTGCGAACAACAACCTTTGGCTCGTATCCTCTTTCTCGGAATAGGGCCGGCTGTGGGATTGGTGTCGAGATAACTGCAGAACAATTAAACCCTAACTTAACATATTCTCTTAGAATTCTAGCAAAGTCATTCTGCTCATCATAGAAATGTGGATGAACCTCAACCAAAAAGCTAGTTCTTCCCGGGTTCTCAGCAAAGTAATCTAGACCGCCCTCGAAGATTTTAACTTCATGGCCTTCAACATCCATCTTGATAAAGTTTGGATATCTCTTGCCCTCAAGATATGTCTTCAAAGTCCGACATGGCACTACCTCTTTTCTGATACTATGCTTTGTCTTCTTGACACTGTTAAGGTTTGGGGCCGATGCAATCCAAAAATCCAAATCCCCGTCGTAATCTGACACAGCGAGCCTATCAATGGTGCATCTCTCGGAAAAATTGTTTTCTTCGACGTTAAGAGTTAAGATGCCAACATTGTGTGGGTCTGGTTCAATAGCATAAACATGGCCATTCTCTCCCACCTTATCAAGCATGAAAAGGGTGGTATACCCAATATTAGATCCCAAATCCACACAAACATCCGATTCTCTGACGGTATGCTTAATAAGGGACATAAAGGCCTTCTCTCTGCCGCCGACTGTATATAGCACGGAGGATATTCCTCCATCATTGATGTCCAGGTGCATCATAAACTTATCTACTTGCTTCTTATTCATTTTTATAATTCCTCAGTTGGGATGTACTTTCTTAATTCACTTTTCTTAGAAAGGTTAACAAAATTAATCTTGTTATGTTCGCCAAATTCCTTTATGAACTTAGCTGTCTTAAGTGTTGGGTGGTGCTCTTTTGGAGCCCGTTCGTCTGGCTTGCAGGTCGAGATTAAGTAGGGCACATCCCTGTCTTTATATTTATCATTGTTTGTCCAAAAATACTCAGACGAATACAAGTCTACGCCACAAAAGTATATTTTCTCATAATTCATCTTTTGCATCAGATCCATAATAATAGTTACACTTGCGCCGCAGCTGACTTGTGCTCTATCCGCGGTGGGCGTATAAAATCCATCATTTCCCCGATAACTCTTGCTATACGCATATATGTTGGTCTGTGGGTCGGTACCCACTATATCAAAAAGATAGGGGCGTGTTTTGTCCAGGATCCAGTTTACATTAGCGTATTCTTCCTCCTGTTTTCTTTCCTTTATCTTTTTAGCTGAGTATTCACCATTCCTGTGAAGCTTAACCTCAAGGTGATAGAAATCTGGAACCACATCGTGTATATACCAGTTGTTGGACACCCATACATCCATGGAATCTATCTTGCGCCACTGTTCATCAGTGATATCATTTATTGAAGGCCCACAGCCTAAGAAAATGGCCTGATTACTCTTTTTCTTACTCCACAATGATTTAACGTCGTATATCACCGGTAACCTCCATGGTTTTAAAGAATGACTGCGCATTGACATTCTTATCGTCAATGAACAAATCATACACTGGCTTGCCCAGTTTTAATTCGTGATGCTTTACTCCCCACTCACGGAATTGATTTTCTGTCACTTCTCTCCAATCAAGCCCGGTGCCAGAGCCGCGGGCCGTCCAGTAGATTATTGTATGGCCGGAATAAAACAGGTTATTTATTCTCTGTATGTTCTCAACGATCGGAGTTGACTTAGTGTAGTCTCTATCGCTCGGAGTGGTGCAAATAGTTTCATCAATATCTACATAAATAAGCATCAGTTCCCTCGCAAGCTCTTTCTCTTGGCCAGTTCAGATCCCAACACTTCCCGGGGGCCGCATTTTCCAAGAGATTTCTCAACGTCTTGGATTCCCTTAACGAGCTTCATAAGACCAATGGGCTCTACCGATGCAAGCTGATCGCTCCCCCACATAGTGCGGTCAAGCGTTATGTGGCGTTCGACCCACTCAGATCCTATGGCGACCGCTGCAAATGTTGCGACGAGACCATATTCATGACCGCTATAACCTATTTCCTTCGTGGGGTATTTTTTCTTCAAATGCTCAATATAACGTAAATTTAATTCTTCCACTTTTGAAGGATAAGAAGAGTTCGTATGCATTATAATGTCAGGATCACAAGCGTCTACACATTTCTCGATTTCTTCTTCGGTAGACATGCCTGTTGAGATAATTAAGGTTTGGCAATTGGCGCGAGCGTACTTGCATAATTCTAGATCAGTAATAAGCGCCGATGGGATCTTCATTATTGACTCTTCGTACTGGCTGCAAAAATCTACGGATGGCAGGTCCCAAACTGATGCGAACCACTTTATCCCTTTGGTTTTGCAATAAGCATCTATTTCGTCGTACTCATCTTTTTCAAACTCAATTTTGTTTTTGTAATCAATATATTTCATTTCTCCCCACGGTGTCATCCTCATGACATCGCGTTGGGCTTCAGGTACACAAAGATCGGGTGTGCGCTTTTGAAACTTAACATAATGACAGCCTGCTACTGCGGCCACATCTATTAACTTCTTGGCAACCTCTACACTACCATTGTGGTTTATTCCAATTTCCGCAATAACTTTAACCATTGGGCTCTTCCTCATGAAACTTTTTTAGATCCGCTGTCGTGTCAATGTCAATAGCACGGGGGATCTTATAATAAATTGTATCATTATTATACAGATTATTATTCAAATTTTCAACCTCTTCAGAATCAAAAATCGATATCATATGACAAATCTTAAAAATAGCAGGATAATCCTGCCGTCGACAAAGATCGTGCTCAACCACCTGGGATCCACGGTAGTTTGGTTGTTCGTACAAACATAAATAGGGGTGCGACTCAACTTCTTCGCGACATAGAAGCGATTTTTCAGGCCTCTCTTGGTACCAGTTCCACGCATCCATTACCTGACGCCATTCTCTTTGCGGGTATGTCAAATAGAGCATCACCACCGGTCCAGTAATTGACAAATCTCTTATGACTTCACTAACACACTCTTTCGTAGTCGCTGTATCTAGGGCACTAGAATTACTTCTATGGTGAATCCTGCATGATGCATAGCTCTTTCCCACCTCTTCGATAATAACCTCATCATTGGTGCTAATAACTACTTGCGGCCGCCATTCTGGCGGGATCGTGCCCAAGGTGTAGCGCAAAAGGTGTCGGTTTTTAAATGCCACCCCCTTAGAATCTCGACGTGCAGGAATGAGGATCAGCGGCTTTTCACTCTGACCAGCCACGATGATGTTGCTACCTCTTGTTATGTATCGTTACGTTTGGCAACCCTGGATCAAACGTAGAGTATGTATAAAACTCAAAGTTAGTATCCGGGAGTTTCTCAATAACGTTTTTCATCCAGCCCTTCATTCTTGGGGCCTTATCGATTCCTGATTTCTTGGGGGCCTCTTTGGTCTTGGTGCTCGAACAAACTGTCAAATACTCTGCCTCATAAAAGTCTAGACCAACTACAGTTACGTTCTCGTAGCCCAAACAGGATGCAACATGAGTGGTCGTTAGAACTCCCATGGTCGGAAACCCAGGGAGTCGCAACTCCGAGGGTTCGCGAGGCTCAGAGTAATCCAGAATCTTGTCTTCAAGATAATCGCTACTGACGTTAATGCGATCGAGGTAGGCCTTAAATGGGTTAGTCCGATATGGAGGAATGCCTTTGTATTCTTTCTCTAAGCAATTAAGATAGACCTTTTCAATATTAAACTTATTGTAAATGTCTTTTGTGAGCAGGGCAAAGCTTTCTCTGCAGATATAGTGATATATTTTCTTCTGCTTCAAGAGAAAACTCTCTACATAATCAAAGTTAACTTCACGATTCCAGTCATTAATGATTACACAAAGATCATAGTCTTTGTCATGTAGATCCTTTATTTTTTCCAAGGAGGAACCGCGGGCCAAGACTAAAACTGACTTACTCATTTTCGACCTTCCTCAAGGGGCTGTCTGCCATTCTCTTCTTTTCCTCTGTTATCGAGGGGCAATGGCTTCCAACTCTATGGATCAGATCATAGAAAAGCATTAAACACATTACTTCTACAGTATGGAAATACTCACAGTTAAAAGATAATTCATCTATACCCTCGTTCAGTGCAAGAGACTTTTGTCCACTCACTAAAAAGGTTGGGAAACCGTTGTCCTGGCCCCAATGGAGTGACCTGATCACATTTGATGAATTACCGGAGCAAGAAAGGCCTATAATCAAGCAGTCGTCTGGGTCTTCTACTGCGCAGACCGTCTCAAGCCATCTAACAAACATCTTTTCAAAGCCATGATCGTTTGCAGTGGATGTTATGAAACCTACACTCTCAAACGAGTAGACCACCTTATTATCAATAAGTCTTGTTAGATCCGTGGCCATATGATTTGCTACAAAATGCAGGCCTCCGTTTCCAATCAAAAAGATCTTTTTTGCTCTTATTAGCTTCTCCACCAACAAAGCATACTCTTCCGTGTCCGCGATGAGGTCGGATCTTTGTTCTATGTTTTCAAAATTTATTTTAAGTGTCATTTGTATCTTTCCTCAGCGTATTATACTAGCAAGGGAGTCATAAATTAAATCTTTAGTTTCTTTTTTCAGTTCGTGAAACTGCTTCAATGTTCGACCAAGGCCCCGTGTTAATATAAAGCCAACTTTATTGTCAACGTTTTTCTTGTCTCTTCGCAATGATTCGAAAAGCGCATCATAATTAACGCTGGACAGATTCTTTTCAAAACCTGCGATGTTCTTAACTAGCGTGGGCCTCATTAAGTCATAGTCTTCTTTGCTTAGTAGGCCCATCTGTAGAGAAAAATAGTTAGCCATTCCAATCCCTGCAGATACTGCGATTCCATGAGGGACCGAATAATTTGTTGCTACTTCCAGTGCATGACCAAAAGTGTGCCCGTAGTTCAATATATTTCGATAGTTGCGATCATACTCATCTACTTCAATGATCTTCTTTTTAATTTCTAGGCTTTTTATAATCATTGACTTTAGAACATCTCTGTCGCTAAAGCACTTCTCGTAATTGTTGATGATAAAATCATAGTTTCTATCTTCATCTAAGAAGTGCACCTTTATTGACTCTCCAACTCCAGATCGCATCTCTTGGTCTGATAGAGTGTCTAAGAACCCCACATCAATAAAAATTTCATCAGGTGGATAAAAGGTTCCAACCTGATTCTTGTACTCTGACACATTGATAGAGCTTTTGCTTCCAATGCAGCTGTCGCACTGGGCTAGGAGTGTTGTGGGGTAGAGAACCCATGAAGCACCCCTGAAAAGCACTGATGCTACAAAACAGGTGAGGTCCTGGGTTATACCTCCTCCGATGGCTACAATCTTGTAGTTTCTTTTGAAGCCCTCTCCCAGTAAGAACTTAATTATTTTTGTGCACTCAGCAAGCGTTTTGTTTTCTTCCTTCGCCTCAACGTAGTATATTTTTTCATTGCCTAAAAATGACAATCTATCCTCATACAAGGAGAACACCTTCTTATCCACTACAAAGTAGCATTTATCGTTTTTAAGCTGCTCTTTTATAGACTCGGCGAAGTCGTCTGTGAAGTTAACAGCGTAATCTTTTACGTGGGATTTTACTAACATATAATTTCATTTATGCTTTCTGTTATATACTTTAAGTCTTCTTTTGACAGGCCACAATACAATGGTAAGCATATATTGTGTTCCATCATGTGGCGAGCATTTTTAAAATCTGAATTCTTTTCGTGATCAATCTTGCCGTTTATGTCCTGCTCGTGGCACATGTATTCGTACGTAGTGGGTGGCAAATGAATGTCGTACTTTTCGGCCAATGTCTTTGTAAGGTGTGTTTTATACTCCCTGCTTTTAGCAATCGCAATGTACTTGTAGTGGCCACTTACCACTCCCGGTGGAACAGTAAACTTTGCAAGATTGTCGTTGAAGTTAATGCTGCAATCATAGTGGGCAGCAATTGATCTTCTTTCCTCAAAAATTTCTTCTGACTTGTTGCAATGTAGCAACCCTAGCACTGCAGAAGTTTCGGGCAACTTATAGTTGTTCCCTATTTCGAATACTTCCCAGTTATTGATTGATCGATCAAGCCCAATGGCACGGAATCTCCTGAACCTTGTATCATACTCCTCGTTGTCAGTGGTTATGATGCCACCTTCGCCGGAGGTCAAAACCTTTGAATGGTGAAACGAGAAGGCCGTAAAGTGCCCAAAGCTTCCGACCGGGGAGCCCTCAAAGGATGCGCCATGTGCACAGGCTGCATCTTCAACAAGATAAATATTGTTTTTGTCACACCACTCCCTGATTCGGACAATCTCGTTCGTGATAATTCCCCCAACGTGGACTATTATGACAGCCTTAGTATCCTCGGTAGCGGCTTTTTGGATGCTTTCCAGGCTCAGGCTCATAGTGGACCGTGAAATGTCCGCATATTGCACTGTGCCGCCTGCTAGATGGACTGACAGTGGCGTTGCAAAGAAAGTATAGGTGGGCACGACCACAGAGCTGCCCTCTACATCAATTACCTTTAGTATTAGCTCTAGAGCGGTTGTGCAACTATTAACTGCAATCGCATGTTTTGCCCCAACAATGTTGGCCCACGCTGCTTCAAACTTAGCAACGTATTCGCCGCCGTCTGTCAGATACCCATTATCCAACACTGTGGCAATATTTTCCAAAACAAACTTTTTGTCTTCCTCAGTATAAGGCAGAGAATATTTTTTTATTTTTCTAGTTTCCATTTTGCAACCGCTTCAGCATACACAAAGTCTAGTTCTGTATCAATATCGATAAACTGTGACTCTTCAAAGATAAGAGCTTTATGCTGCTTTGTAATCCTTTTCTGTTCTTTTAGAAAGCTGTTTTTTCGAAATACATAGAAGCCAGACTCTCTAAGTATTGGTTTCATATACTGTGTGCCAACCAGGCTGTCTGGACTATGGTTTACTGGTACAACCTCTGTGCCCTCATCAAACCAGAATCTGTCGTACATTTCATACAAGGGCAGTATTGAATCCACTGTCTCATCGGCCCGGAGGGCTAAGATGCATTCATCAATTGTTTTGTGACTTATAAACGGCAAGGTCACGAATACTTGACAAACAATATCGTGGTCGATGTGTTGTAGTTCGAAATTCAGCAGATCGTTTCCGGATGTTTCCGGGGTGTTTAGTGATTCTGGTCTTAAGATCGTGTTGAACCCATACTGCTTTGCAATAGACAATATTTCCTCGCTAGAAGAGTTGACATATACATCGTCAACCTGCTTACAACTCTTAACGGTTTGAAATAAATAATCATAGAGTGGCCGGTTGAACAGAATCTTGGTGTTCTTTCCGGGGAGTCTCTGATTATTAGTCTTTATCGGTATTACTATTGCTGTTTTTGACATTTAATTTTATGAAGTTCAGGTACCTATCAGCCACATCACTGATGTCTATATTATATGCCTTGTTGAATGGATTTTTAAAAAGTTTGTCCTCGAAGTTTAGCTTTGGAGGGCTGTACAAAGCAACTGGAGAGAAGTCCCACTCTTCCTCTTGTACCACGATGGCGTCTTCGCCTGCTATCTCTTTGGTGCCCCCAGCAGATGAACAAATGATCTGACAACCCGCGCCGCGGGCATCCACCACCACATTTGGACAATGATCCAGCCACGCTAAATGCACAAAATAGTCACACCTTTTATACAAGGCGTACAATTGTTTTTGGGATAAGGTGCCAACATAATGCACTTTGCTGTCCTTTATCTTGTCTCTCTTATCCACGGACCCTGCCACAATCATTCCGTCATTTGGGCCCGAGTGTTCTAGAAAATATCTAATGTTTTCAGAAAGTCTTTTGTGGGGGCGCCACGAGGCAGCGCACGACCACAAGCTTTCATATTTATTAAAATTGAATACGGGAGTATTATCAATTGCCTCTAGGTCTGTGCCGTTGTGGATTACGATTGGGTTTTTATGTTCCCCAAAGTATTTTGTTATCAACTCTTTATTAAAGTTCGACTGAAAAACCACTCCATCTGCCATATCGTAAGTTCTTTTGATGTTTTGGTTTTGCTTGTTATAGTCCTGGCTAGTGTTGAAGTAGATGCCATCCAACCTCTGAATCATTGGCTTCTGGTATTCGACCCTGACCGACTCTATGAAACACAGATGGGCATCTGGATTTTCACCGTCAAGCTTTACATTTTTTTCCAGCAGATAAGGGACAAGTTTGTTAGCAAATGAATTGGGCCCCGAAGTGCTCAAAAGATTGACGTTGTCTAGATTTAACCTCACTCAAGCCTCCGATATGGCTTCTCGGCCCTGATTCTCTGCGCAGTTGCAAACTGGAGCGCCTGCTTTGTCTTGTCAACATTCAGGGGATTGCTTCTGTTGTAGACATGTAATATTTTATCAACATAGAGACTTCTATCGCCGCTCATCTCCAACAGGGGTAACATTAGAGCCTGGTCATAAGCTGTCTTATAGTATTCCCCTTCGTCATTTTGAAGATCCTTCATGTCTAGGTTACACCAGAGCATGTGCTTAAAGGTTCTTAAATGCGAGGCTCTCCACTTGTCGCTCCTAAAAGCGTTGTTCCTCACAACCTCTCTCGGGTACTCTGACGGTTCAACTCCCGGGATTCCTTGAGGGAAATATACATAGGTCCCATATGTCATCAAACAGCCTTCACTTACATACCTCTCGTCTAAGAAACTCAGTACGTTATGAGAGGAAAACCAGTCGTCCCCGTCTAGAATTATGTTTACATCTTCTGGTTTGTGTTCAAAGTTGTTTAGGACATGAGCAATGTTTCCCAGGGCAAATTTTTTATCAGTGTTCTCTACAAGCGTAAAGTTAGGCTTATCTTGAATAAAGTCTTTTATTTTTTCAGAGGATGAGTCTGTCGACATGTCATCGACTATAAAACAGTGGTAATTGTTATAATTCTGGTCACTCACACTCCTTAGGCATTTTAATATCCACGGCGCACAATTATAGAACGGTACCACAATATTAAATTTGGTGGTCTCGTCAGAAGCTAATTGCTTTGGTGTGTTCAGGTCCCATGCGTCGGAGAGATTAGACCAAAACACTTCTGTTCGCGTCAAGCAGTGCTCTAACGTACTCTCTCTTGTAGCAAACCACTCCTCATCTTTATGCTGGACATAATCATTCAACACAAGCTCACACCCAAGCATTTTTGCTTCCATGATAAATCTAGGACAAGTGTCGGCGCCGGGCGGTAGATAGATGACACCTTTTGATTCGGCCATCTTCTTCAGCAGATCCTTATGGTTCAGGCCCCAGACCAATTCATACTCAAGGTTATTATCCTTTGCATACTGAACTGCAATTTCGGTTCCCTTGATCCACGAGGGAGAGTTAGTTATAAGCCACTTATTATTTTTGTTGTCTGTATTCAGGGATTGTATGTAGGCCAGAGTCTCCTCTGAGAAAACGGAATTCAGGACCCTGGACTTGTCGACGTCTAAAAATGGAAACTTATCCACGTAATTTGAGCGCTGGCCGTGAGACATAAACCAAGTTTGAACCGACTTGGCGTAGAACGCTGACACCAACTTACCTCTGCGCTGGTTGTGGCAGTTACAGGCTCCCTCTGCAGCGATGTGCTTTTCCGGGGATCTATAGGTGCAGTATTTATAGTCGTACTCTAATACTGTATACTGAAGATTTTGCACCGCATAGAATATACATGCATCGCTCAAGTTTGCATAATTACCAAAAATCCAATGGTTGCCCTTGTGGTTGGCCATTACTTTTGGGGTAAGCGTGTTAGATAGGACCTTACGCACAGGCAGGAGACTGTCTTTTATTATTGCCTCTGTCGTTAGTTCTGCGCCGCCGACATAATGCTCAACAAAAGCATCAGCAACAAATATAATCACAATTATTCTCCAAGACTACTGAATAAAGCTTCTATCTCCTGATCTGTTACATCATCGTCCATCCATCCCGTCATAGTCGTGACGAAATCATTATATATCTTCTCTTCAGTGAAGTTCTCTAGAATATGATTCTTCAGCGCTTGTGCTTCATTTTCCCAGTGTGTCTTTTTCTCTATCGCTTCTTTCAGGGCATTTTTAAATGACGACTCTTTCGCGTATGCCCATTTTGAATCTGCCTGGATTACTCCCTTCCAAACAGCTCGCTTCTGCACAGTCTCGATGTCATAAAGAACTCTATTAACCCTGGGCACAAGCTTTCCTTTTTTGTTTGGCTTACAAATAAAGTCCATCTGGCCAGACCAGGTTGTAGTGATCAAAGGAAGTCCTCGGTATGCAGCCTCAAACAAAGGCAGCCCATACCCCTCACCATGACCAATGTTTATAAGCGAGTTCATAGTGGGGTGCTCATACAGCCATGCCAACTGTCCCGCCGTAAGCTCTCCGTGTATAAGATATACTGAGCACTTCTTGTCCGGGTACTCAGATAGGATTGTTTTGAGGCGCTTAGTGACCATTTCTCTGTCCATAATGCTGTCAGACGCCACATTAGTCTTAAGAACGAGACCTACATCTTCATTGTCTGCGAACGCTTCGACAAACCACTTGATAGTGTTATCTAAATTCTTTCGAGGACCCCATTGTGCGACTGCAAGAAAGTTTACACTTGTCTTAAAATCTATTGCAAGCTCTTCTGGCTCAGCTAGTGCCACTGGGTAATTTACGACTTCAACTGGAACTTGGAGTCCCCAGCCCTTGATTTCATTCCCATTTCGATCTTTGGCATCATATTTCGTTTGCTCGAACACCTTTTTGGAGTGATTGGACACCACTATTAGGCCATCTGTTGTTTCGTTTGACTTTTGAATCCACTCCGGAGAAACTCTCGTGGTTTCAATGCCAGCGGTATATCCAATATTCACTGGTGCAATCTTTTCAAACTCGTGTGGAACCGTCACCTGCAGTGACACATCAAACTGCATTTTGTTATCAACTGCCATTTGCGTTTTTAAGGTTGAATCCTTAATAAACTGTATCTCTTCGGATGTGTCGCTTACATGACCGGTTCGACCCCATGGTATGTTAAAAACATAAATATCAAACAAATCAGGACGGGTTCGTAGTGCGCGAATAGCAAATCTTGTTTGTTCACCATACCCCGAGCGCGAGAGGGCTGGTCCTTTTACTAATACTTTCTTTAACATTAAAACACCTTTACATCATATGGGGTATAACCCTTGCGGCTCTCCCAAGAGCCCTTCTTCTCATGCACCGAAGTGAAAAGGTCATCCCACGCCTGAATAAACTTGTCGAAGCCAAAACGATCCAATGACCACTCGCGGCATTCCTTTCCTAGCGCTTCTCGACCGTCTGGGCCCAGCTCGTACATCTCCATCATTCCATTGATAAAATCGTCTTTATCAAGGCGGTCCTCGTAGATGTAAGGCACCTCTTGTGAGCCGATCACAGCCTTTGATGATGGACGTAGACCCACGCCGTAGAACTTTTCACCATCGGTTACCTGATCCTGCAGGCCGCCTGTCATGTTGACCAGGATCGGTGTTCCGCAAGACATTGATTCCAGAGTCGACAAACCAAAACCTTCAGCATCTGATATACAGATTGTTAGGTCTGCCATGTTGTACATTGCGGCCAGATCTGGAGCATCAACCTTTTCTCGCGAGAAGAGCACTTCTCCATTTGTAAGACCCAACTCTTCTATAATAGCTTGAAGATCCTGGCCATGCTGGTCTTTAACATCCGTGTGCATGATCAAGCAAGCCTTGTCGTGCCCCACTTTATCTAAGAACTCCTTAAACCACCAGATCAAAGTTCCTGACTGCTTTCTTCTAGCATTGCGGCTGTTCCAAAAACAAACAAACTTACCATCCAAATTCTTAGATACTCTCCAAGCTTCAACTTCTTCCGCTGAGAATGGCTTAAAGATGTCGCCATTAACTGCATGTGGTATGTAAGTAGAGTCTACTTCCGGGGCGACTGTTTGCACGATATCGTATGTTAGTTTCGAAATACATGCTACATGGTCGTTAGACGCATAATACTTGCGATTAAAATTTGGGTAAGGGTAGTTATCCCACACATGATAGTAAACCATGGGTACATGGGGACGGATTTCGTTCTCAATAGACCAGAGCCACGTATAGAAGCGTGGGTCAGTCATAAACCATAAAATATCTATTTTTTGCTGATGGATCATCGCGCGAACCATGTCCTGGTTGCCATATCCATCGACTGGCCATATGGTCCAGTCGTCACCCCATTCCTCGGTTCTTTGTGGGGTGTGGTCGGGGTGCTTAATAGCTCCCCCAAACGAGGTAAACCGGTATTTGCCTGTCTTAAGCATTCCCTCGATAATGTATTTTGTTTGAGTTCCGACACCACTCGGAGATAGCGGGTGATCGCTAATGGTAAAAATATGAATCTTGTCTGACATGTAGGTTCCTATCTGCAGTGTTCAGTGTTGCGCAACGAACAAGGATAAGGCTTTAAACAATTAAGTCGATTTTTAATCGACAAGCCTTTTTGGATATTGTATATTGCTTGGTATAAAAGTTTAAGAGCATTCTCAGTTTTTCTTGAGCCACTCGTAACTCTAAATATTTCTACTCTATCTTTTTTGGCAGTTCTTTTCAGCAAAGCAAAGTGAGTTTCTACATCATTAGGATCTAAATTGTGCTTCTGGCAGAAGAAATGCTTGTAAAGAGTTAACTGATAGGTGACCATCTTTTCAGCCTTTTTGCGTGAATCCCAGCCCCAAGAACAAGTCTTCCAATCAAAGATGTGATATTTATTGCCTACCTTAACGACTGCATCAACAAAACCTTTAAAATTATACCCAAAGTTTTCTATCTCTTCGTACAGAAGTTCCTCGGAAGAGTATACTTCATAGTCCCCAAAGTAATCATCCAAAGCGTCTTCAACCTCAGCCAAGACCTCTGGTCCTGCAGTACGCATTTGCTCAACATTATTCTGATTTACTTCGATATTCTTTTTCGCAAGTTTTTCCAGCTCCTTATCGAATCCAATCTGAAATACCTCTGCTTCATCGATATTCTCACGCAGAAGCTTCTTCTCGCAGACATCGTGAATAGCTGTACCGAATGCAGTGTACTCGTTGCCTTCAAAGGAAGCAACCTTCTCAATCCAGTTCTTCTTGTGATAATGTGGACAATGCGCCCAGTCTTTTAGTTCAGAGTAGGATATGTGTGTTTTTTTATTCGTCATTAAGGGTTGCTACAACTTTCTGATACAGCACAGGACTTATGTTTTTAACATACTCTGGACTCTCTGTAAAGTACTTTTCGAACCCATTAGCGAAGTACTCTTGAATCGACGTTGCACCATACGGAGAACAGAACAGCCCCATTGTCAGGGTCAACAGGGTTGGATACCCAACAACCTTTGCCAAAA
>MDSZ01058151.1_pt1 | contig 13817 bp, 8 predicted proteins | sample 811201 | NCBI WGS metagenome assembly MDSZ01 (sample SAMN05326647, study PRJNA326480) | marine metagenome | isolation source: seawater | place: Indian Ocean: North | collected 2010
ATGTCCTTACAGGACTCCAAAGTAATTTCTCTGCCTTTTTCTCAATAGGAGATAATACATTTTTCAACACCTCTATTGGATCTAATCCTTGATGCCCTTCCCATACTTTTTTACCTACTAATTTAAAGCAAATAGTGCCAGAAAAAGTAAGAAATAATGAAGATGCAAAAGCAACTTTGAAGCCCCTTAAAATTAAATCAGGATTTAAAGCGATGTAATAAAGATGTAAAATAAATGTAAAAACAAATCCAACTACACCCAATACAATCCCAGTTTGAAATGCTTCTTTCCAACCCATTTTTCTACGTACCCATCCCCTTACTTCTTCATCAGAAATTAATTCATTAGGCCGAATAGAATTATCTCTCACAAATACACCTTAGAGATTATACATATAACGACTATCGCATTTAATGTTAAAAAAATGCAAACTACTATACCCTATTTTAATCTCGCAGATTTGTGTTGAAAAACGGCCTTGAAGACAGATCAAGAGAAAAGAAAATTGGATTATGGGTCACATATATTAGTGGATTTATATTTTTTTCAATGTTTCTCGCCCCTTTGACTTTAGAAGAAGGTACAGTTCCTAAATTATCAGGAAGAGCTAATGCATTAGACTATATGACTGAATCAGGCTCATTTTCATGGGGAAATAAACAAACTTCAGACAATGGAAAAATTGGACATAATCAAGAAGAGCATGGGTTTTTTTCATGGAGTGAATTAAACCCTTATGCTGCTGCAATATACGCGTTTGGTGATTTAAACTGTCATCAAAAAAGTGAAAGAAGTTGGGAGATAAATGGAAATCAGATGCCCGTTTGTACTAGGGACCTCGGTATTTTTTTGGGTGTATTCTTAATTGGAATTATTTGGACGAGAACAGGACACAATAGATGGACCATCAAAGATTCAATGTTCAGTATCATACCTGATGAAAAATTAGATAAAATATATGAAAGAAATCAAAGAAACTTATTATTTTGGGGTATCGGATGTTTGTCTGTATTACCAATTTTATTTGATGGAGGAATTCAGGCAATTAGTAATTATGAATCAGGCTCACTAAGAAGAATCATCACTGGAGCTCTTTTTGGAATGGGCTTTATGTGGTTCTTTTGTGCATCTTTAAGTGCGAAACCATCAAAATTTAAAGATGAAAGTCAAGTATTATTACCTGCGAATGCAAGATTTGTTCAACCTTCGGAAGAATTCCACCAAGATATGAGTGAAGAATAATCATTAGGAATTTTATTTCCTGGAACGCCTGAACCTAATAACTTCAATCTATCAAAAACTGAATTAATTGCCAAAGAAAAATCTTGATCTACTTCTGCGAATTTTATTAAATCAGCCATCGCCTCAGACCAATCAGAATCCTTATTCTTCCTCCTCCAAGAATTTAATGATTGAATTAATGGCAATAATGCCATCATCACTTTACCAAATCCAATCCATTCAGCCCTTAAACGAAAACTAGCACCATCATGAAAAGGAACATGTAGTTGTTGTCTATTTACCCATCGATTTTCTTCTAACCATTTCAAAATCCTTCGAGAATGTCTCGCTGTAACAAAACGTACAGGGCCCATTCTCCTTCGCATTCTTGCTACATCTGTTGTTCCAATTAATGAAAGAGTCCCAACAATAGATGCCACTGAGAAATTAACTGGTGTAGAAGCCACATTTTGTGATTTTGCAGTAGCGGGATCCCAATTTTTCTCAGCCTTTGCAAACCACTCTGCTGGACTTAAATTTTCTAAAAAGCTCTCTGATGTAACATGATCTGGTTGTTCAAAACCTGGTAATGTGCTTTGGGATTTTACAACTTCAATTAATCTTTTCAAGGACTTTAAATCAACCAAGCCAGGGTCTGTATTCATTGGTTGTGGCCGTGATTGGACAAATGTCCTTAACACATTTTTCAATTCTTTTTCTAATTCATCAAGTGAATCTTCATTTTTTATTGGACCTACAATCAAACTTGAGTCAAAAGGAGGAGGGACTTTAATTTCACCTGACAATAAATCACTAAATCCCTTTCTTATTTTTTTCTGGATTTCTGTGGTTTCAAAATACTCGGTCTTACTTAATGAAATACTACGCAAAGTTCCAGAATTAATTCTACGCATCGCTCTCTCAGGATCACAATCTATCCAAATTACCAAATCTGGTATTAATGCTGCTGAATTCATTTGTGCAACTGTTTCTAGGCCCAATTCCCCAACAACCCCTTGATAAACCAAAGATGAATGTATATTCCGATCACTTATGACTAAACCACCTTCCACCAATAGAGGTTCTATCCAACTACGTGAATGATCAACACGATCTGCCGCAAAAAGTCCTGCCTCTTCCATGGGAGTATGATCACCAACTCTAACTGCATTAATTGCCAACATCCCTAATTTTGAATGCCTACGAGGTTCGTGTGTTAAATGAACACCACTAAATGCAAATTCATCAGATGCAATTCTACGTAACATTCGAACCGCTTCACCCTTCCCTGAACCGTCACCCCCTTCTACTGTGATCAAATACATAATACAACCAACTATGAATCTAAATTCTGATCTGCAAACTGATATTTAGCTAATGTAAGAAAACCCATTCCAATTAAAGTCAGTGCAGGACCAACAATTATTAATCCTCTACTAAACATTGAAAGTCCGGCAAAATACAATGTTCTCCTATAATGAGTCGCTCTTTTTACTTCAAAATAAGCATGTACTCCTAACAATGCAAATAATATTGTAAAAACACCTACAATAGTGCCAACAAGTACAATTTTATTCAATTCACTTTCGGCTATATCGCCAATTTCACTTACATCTTCTTCTTCACCTTCATGCATAGTAATATGATGGATATATGCCTTATCGGGCATAAATGTAACATGAACCGAAATGAAACCTTCTTCGGAAAATTCCATCCTCATAGGCCTTTGTGGTACGTCTTTAAACACGAAAAAACCATCATCACCAGTAACTTGAGTGCCATAATTTTTACCTGAATTAATATCATAAATTTCAATTATCATCCCTTCAAACTCTGAACCGTCCTCAAATAGAACGATTCCTGAAACATCAACTTCATCATCAATCGCAAAAAATTGCGAATTCTCTACCAATTCTGCAGGGTTCCCTGTCAACTGCATGAATCCACTTAACATCCCTAAGATTGCTCCCGCTAAAATACAAAATGCAGCTACATTTCTCAATTTTTCATTTTCTCTATTAGATGATGCAAATCTTTGAAATTCATGTTCAATTCTACTCAAAGAAATTGTCATATCTTCTTCTACAGGAACCTCTTCATTTTTCTCTAAAATCTTTGTATTTGCCTTCTCAAGCAGCCCTGGCTTTTTAATTTCTTTATTCGAAGTATCGGACTTTAATTGTGAACGCACCCTATTACGCAATGAAACTAATTTGCGTTCTCTTTCTTCATCCATACTACTCCCCACTATGCTCTTGGACTTGAGTTTTTTCTGATTTTCCTCTAAGTTTAAGGTCAAAAACCCAAATTATCAAACATGCCATTAACAAAAAAATTAATGAATTTACAAATTTATCCGACTCCACAAGATTTTCATCAATTATTTCATCATTTTCAGAGTTTGATAAATTTTTATCATTATTATTTTCATTAATTAATTCATCTTTTTCTTCAAATGTTACCTGGAAAAAATAGGGCCAATACTTACCAGTAACCCAAAATTCAGAACTATTAGCATCAAAAGCAATTCCATTCAATACATCTGCATTTTCCTCTTCTGAAAAAGTTAGTAACCCACTTGCGTTAATTGAGCTTGTTACATTGCCCGAATCTAAATCAATTACTACAATTTCATCTGTAAGCCACACATTAGAATAAACAAAATTTTCAACACATTCTAATTCATTCAAATATATTAACGGAGCACCGTTTTTAGTCACGTTAATTACATTAATTAATTCAAAAGTTTCTAAATCTCTTAGACTTAATTGACTACTTCCATTACTCATGACAAAAAATTCAGGCATTACACATAAACCCCAACCTTCTCCTGAATAATTATAAGTTTCAATCAAATCAAATGATTCTAAATCAAAAACAAATGCAACGTTTGAAACATAAGTTAATTGTATTAATTTACCATCATAAATAGTAAGTCCTTCTGCGAAAATTGAATCGTTGTGATTATAGATCTCTTCAACAACCCCAGTACTCATGTTAATTCTTTGTAGTGTTGAATATCCCCTTTTCCCAGTGCTTTCATAGATATAACCCTCATGTATTAACAACCCTTGAGTCCAAGAACTAATATTATGAGTTAAATTATCCTCTATTACAACTTCTAAATACTGTATGGAATCGCTATTTTCTGTTGATGCAATTGTGGAATTAACATTAAAAATTGGCAAAATTAGAAGCATGAAAATCACACAATATGCAACACGCCATCTTGGCATGTCTGATACATGTTCCAACGCGGCTTATATACGTCCTCGATAACAGAACGTCATCTCTAATCGAGATTATCAGGTGTCCTTGATGTCGAAGCGCGAAAATTATTACTCTGCTAAAATAATTTTAGCAATGCTATTCATGTTTTTAGGTGCTAGTTTCTCTCCATTAGTTTCTGCTAATTCTAATGAAGAAAATGAGCAAAATCAAGAAGAAATAACTCCAATTATGGAACCATATGTCATTGGTGATTTGAATCAGTTCATTCCAAATGTTGATGGAAGACAATATTTATTTTCAGAAGAATTACCTGTATATTCTGCATCAAGATGGATGAAAGCAAAATACACAGAAGCAGGAAAACCATTTGACTCACAAAACACAGTTTCTAATGCAGTCCAAACGGGAACTTCGGGAAGAGCACATCCAGGTTGTACTCCGAGTCCTGGTGACGATTGGACAGAGGGAGAATCAGGAAATGTTGCCATTTCTGGGGGTTCATTAGATGTTGTTGCAGAGAAAGTTACTGCTAATGCTGCATTCTTAGTTGGAACCAGCAGTAATGTGAATATTGCAACATTAAACAGTTTTGCTACCGACTGGGAAACTACAATATTCCCAACAGTAACAAATTTATTCCTTTCTGGTTCAATGCCTGATAGAGATGGTAATTGTCAAGTTCAAATTGTAATTTATGATATTGATGGAGGCGGAGGTACCGGTGGTTACTTTTCTCCAGGAATCGCAAATAGCCAAGAATCTATTTTTGTAGATGCTGCAGATACAAGTGGATCGTTTGGGAAAGTAATTCTTGCCCACGAATTTCAACACTTATTACATAATCACGCTGATCCAAGTGAATATCTTTGGGTTGATGAAGGGAATGCGGACATGGCTGCTTTCTTTTGCTTCGGAATGGATAGTTCACTAAGAGGGCACATTAATGCTTGGACAAGTCGTCCTGACGTAAGCATAAGATGGTGGGATCAAAAAGAAGACACTTCAGATTATGGAGCAGGGATGCTATTCATGCTATATCTCCACGACATGCTAGGCGGCCCAAATGCAATGTCACAACTAGTTTCTGACCAAGCTAGTGGTGGATTTGGAATTTCAAATTTATTGGCTAACCCACCAGGGGGTATTTCTTCACCAATTGGAAATACCTTTTCTGATGCTATGGCTAATTTCTCTGTTGCCGCAACATTAGATTCTGATCAAGCACCATATGGGTTTGACAGCATAGACATGATGCCTACCTGTGGAGGTTCTAGTTCTGTTTGTAGAGTTCAACCATCTGAAACACACACTACTTGGTCACAACCTTGGACAAGTCCAAGTGTAGTAATTGAAGGCTGGGGATTAGCTGTTTTCAAAATGGTTGCTGATGGAAATGCAGGTAAACTCAATCTTAGATTAACTTCGGAATTAACATTGTTTGATGGAGTATTAGCTGCCGTAGACAGCAATGGAATTGTCACTACGACTCCACTGGACTTTTTGCCAGGACCTGATGGAAATGGTGATGGTAATCCTGACTATGGGCAAGCAACAGGATTAGTTCCTGGATTTGGAAATGGGACTGATGAAGTATACGCAATTACTTGGTTTGAATCAATTCCAAGCGATTGTAACTATGAAGATTGTTATTCAACACTACCTCCTGGCTTTACATCATACCCTACATCATCAGTAAGCATAGATGCAAATGTAATTACTGGCCCTCCAACATTAAACCCGTCTCCAATGTTAAATTATACTGATAGGGATGGAGATGGTGGGTTTGACACAATCCAAGTTGACACCTATGTAACATCTCAAGCATATTCTGAAAAAGTTGACGTATTGCTAGAAGTTTATGATTCAGCCAACAATTTAGTTGATTCGACTACATCTAGAGTTAATGCTGGAGGAGGACAACCTGTTACCTTCAGTTCTTGGTTTACACCTCAATTAACAGATACTTATACTATAGTTACAAGATTAGTTGAATTAACTGGTTCAGTAATCGATACACAAGTTTTACCAAACATATTTTTGGAAAATTTGAAACCAGAAGCAATTGGTTCAATCAATACTTTTGATGCAGAAACATGGGATCAAATTCAATTTTCAGCATCAGGGGAAGACAAATGGGGGTTATCAACGGACAATGAAAGTTTACCAAACAATGATGATCCTGTCGCCTATGAGTGGACTTTTGGAGATGGAAGTACATCTACACTCAAAAACCCTAGAAGAGCCTATACCTCTGTTGGTATTTTCCCAGTCACATTAAAAGTTCAAGACATAGGTGGTGGATGGAGTGATGAATTAAATTGGACAATGAATATTACTGATGAATCAACACCCGTAATAGAAATAAGAATTAATGGTCAATCATTAAGTCAAAAACCTGAGTGGTGTCCTGCAGATTGGTGCCTAAATACAGACCAAGCAACTGAATTTAGTGCATATAGAGCTAGCGATAACGTGCCAATAAATTTACTTGATTTCACATGGTCATTTGGCGATGGAAATATTGAATCTGGCATTGGAATGTATGAAACAATTCATGCTTGGACTGAAGGAGAAGCAGATGGAAGATCCTCGATGTTAAACCTAAGTATAAGTGATGGAACAAATATTGCATACCTTGAACTAGAAATATTCGTTATGAATCGTGTTCCAAGGCAAATTTTCACAGGGAATTTTGTCACAGAAACACTTGTTCCAATTACGTTACCAGAAGTCTTTGTAGATGATGATGGAGTAATTACAGACATCACTTGGGAATTCGAAGGTGAAGTAAATTTAGATGGAACTGGAGTAACTTTCGATAGTTCATTCCTTGAACCTATTACTTCCAATAACCTAAACCCCACCCCTGCTTGGAAGTTCCCAGGAAATTATAATGTAACAATTACGGCAACTGATGATGATGGAAATCAATCAAGTGCCACATTTATTGTAACTGTAAATAATCAAAGGCCTGTTCCATTACTAAACGTGTATGATAATTTAGGAAATCCTCTCAATTTGGTTATCGATGATGCTGTTGCTGGAAGAAACTATACTTTTGATGCAGGGTCTAGTTATGACCCAGATAGTTCAGACACATTAATGGCTCAATGGATTTTTTCTAATGGATATTCAACAAATGTATCTTCTAGTGAAACTATTGGATATCAATTTGATGAACCCGGCGATTATAGTGTAATTTTGATTGTTACCGATTCTCTTGGATTAGATTCTTTAACACTAGAGAGAATAATCAGAGTAGCAAATCCTGCTCCAATTATTAATGCCAAAATCTTAGATGCTTGGATAGATGGAGAACTTGTCACTGAAAACACACCAAGAGGAAATGATAGTGTTTACACATATACATCTACATTTACTAGTGATGGTGAAATTTTTGCAGCTCCTGGAACATTATTATTCTTTGATTCTAGTGGAACGAGAGACGGTGATTTTAAATTCACAGGATTTGATAATCCAAATCAAAATGAAAATGATTGGAATGGAATTGTAGAATATTCATGGGACTTTGGAGATGCGGGACCAATTAGTAACGAGGCAAGTCCTTGGCACTCATATGATAACCCTGGAGTATATACTGTAACTTTAACTGTGAGAGATGGTTATGGAACTGGAGATACAAGCCAAATTCAATTCAAAGTTAGAATTAATGAAGCACCTGTTTTCAACAGTGTAGCATTCTCTAGCGGGATTGAACAAATAGGAGAAGATACGAATATCAGAGTTACTGCATCTGCAGAAGATTTAGAATTAACAAATGGAATTATTGCCTGTAGAGATCTCAACCCTAGTATTGATAATGATGATGACGGAATTTCAGAAAATGATTGCGAGGAAGATGTTAATTCAGAAATCATATATTATTGGGATTTAGATTCTAGATATGAAGATACAAGTATCTCTACTGCCCTTGATGGAGATAACTCAAATGATTTCATTATCGCTCAATCTTTAGAATATTCTTGGAATGATACGGGCAATACCGTAGTTACATTGAAAATTTGTGATGGAATTAATCATTGCTCAATTGAATACATCCCTATTAAAATTCTCCAAAAACAATCTGATGAAGATGAAGAAGTATTTGATTGGTCCGATCCAAATAGTTATTTTAGCTCTGAAATAGGAAGCAATAGTGCAATATTTATTGGAACTATAATTGCAGTATTACTCTTAGGATATTTTGCAATGAGGCAACCAAATGAACTAGAAGAGGATGCTGAAGATGCTGCACAAACATATGAAGTTGAAACTGTTGAATCTAAAGGTGGTGTAATGGGCATGGATAATCACAAACCACCTCCGAAGCCAAATGTCTTAGACAAAGAAGAGAGAAGAAATTCAAGTTCTGGTTACATTCGTCCTGTAAGAGGGAAGTGAGGAAATGCCCTGGATTAGGAAAATAGCAATCTTATTAATTTTGATATTTTTATTACCTTCATTAATATCTATTGTTACATTACCCAACAATATAATTCAACCAGTTGCTGCATCGTCCTGTAGTTCATCAAATCGAGAACCAATATGGGGAACAGAAGCTGCAAATATCTCAATTCAAGATTATTATTGGTGGGGTGGAAAAGAATTTAATGAGGATGAGGACCAAATGGTCGAAATGACAGTGGAAGAACGTCCAAATACATTTACACCACAATTACCTCTTGGTGCATTAACACAAGATGATGATTTCAGTACAAGTCAATTAATGGAAAATGATTCAATAAGTGGGCTTAGATTAAATCTAACTACTGGCCAAAAATATACATTTTGCATTACTGCACAGCACTTGAACAACGGAACGATATTGGGAAGTTCAAATGTTGACGTTTATTTGCTTACGGAATATGACTGGGAAACATATCAAAGAGATTACCAAGAAAGGCATTCAGAATGGAGACATTGGAAAAATGATGTTCCTATCGAATGGCAATCTTACCTAGGAAGTCTTTATTGGAAACCTTTTAGGGATGTTCATGAATACCATGACAATTCACAATTTGAATTCTCTGTTGCATTAGATCAATCTCTCGTAACCAATACCATGTGGCAAGAAGGAGGGCCTGAATGGGAAGAATTTTACTTGATTGTTGATGGTTGGGACAATATTTATGACGATGCAAAAGCTCCTGGCCATGAAGTTCAAGTTGATATTCAAGTAATGATTGAAGAAAGATTTGCATTACCAAATTGGACTGTAAGTTTAACTTGTTGTGGATTAGTTCTAATCGTTGCAGCAATCCCTGCTGTTTTACATGTTCGTTATCAAAAAGCAGGATTGGTCTCTGAAACATCTCAACTAATTCCTAAAGTATCTGGAACAGATTCTAAATCGTTTGGTTCAATGAAAGAAGAAGAAAATTAATATTCTAACATGTCCCAAGCGTCTGTAAGATCTCTAACATTAATTAGTCCCTTTTTACCCAAATGAAAATCTGATTCAAGTGTGGCATAAACTAATGCTTGGTTAAGTAAAGGTGCATGCAATCTTGTCCAATCACCGCTTGGTCCTAAACCCATTACACTTATTTTTTGTGAACTATTTCTTAAATTCCAACATGCAGAGACTATTTCAATTCCATCGTGATAATCGTTGGTCTTAAAACATAATTTAACTATATCACCAGAATCCTGATTCTCTTCGATTAAAGATACTATTTCATCGGCAACCGGTGTATTGTTAACATCATGGAAAGAAGAAATTATTTTTGTTTTTGATTTTTCTGCTGCTTCACATAATTTTTTCCGCTTTTTAGAATCTAAATTAAGTTCTAAATCAATCCAACTAACTTTGCTTTCAATTGCTTTAGACAAGATTTCTATACGTTCATCTTCGCTTCCAGGGAAAAAACCACCTTCCTCTTTATTCCTACAAGTAAAAATTACTGGTTTTTCTATAGCTTCTTTGAGTCTTTTAATTGATTCATTTACATCCACTTCTGAAACCTCTTTCGGTACCAATTCAAATTGATTCTTTTGCTCAGAATCTTGTTCTGAATTGCTATTTTGATGTACTCTCGTTAAATATAAACAATCGAACCTAATCTCCAAAATATCAGCACCTGCTAATGCTGCTAAACCAGCAGCCTTGATGCATTCTTTAACTGTGTGCCCCTCAATAGAAACACATACTAGCGGACGGTTCACGACAGTGCCAATCTGATGTTTATTTTAATGCTGTCGAATTTTTTAAACCCACACATATGCACCTCTCGCGAACACATAAGCGATTAGTTTACAAACCTCGCTTGTTACTCTACTAATGTTCGAAGAAGCCCGAAAGGTTCGAGTGATGGGGAGCGAGATTTTCTATAATAATTAAATTAGGATGGATGAAATTATGGTCGATGAATATGATGCAGAAAGTATACAAGTGCTAGAAGGCCTTGAAGCAGTTAGAAAACGCCCTGGAATGTACCTTGGAGATCCTCATGATGGAACTGCCTTACATCATTGCATTTGGGAGGTTGTAGATAATTCAGTTGATGAACACCTTGCAGGACATACCAAAGAAATCATGGTTGAATTACACCCTGATGGTTCTCTTTTAGTTAGGGATTTTGGAAGAGGAATTCCCGTAGGAATTCATGAAGAATTTGGAATTTCAGCTGCAGAAGTAATCATGACAAAATTACATGCTGGTGGAAAATTTGACAATAGTTCGTACAAAGTTTCCGGCGGTTTACATGGAGTGGGTGTTTCAGCTGTAAATGCTGTATCAGAATGGATGGAGATGACAATCCATAGAGATGGAGAAGTTCATTATCAAAAATACAAGGCTGGCATTCCAGTTGAAGAATTAAAAGTAATTGGCAAATGTGACGATACTGGAACAATAATTAAATTTAAACCTGATTTAGAAATATTCACCCACATCACAGAATTTGAATTTGAACAAATAGACACAAGATTGAAAGAAACATCATTCCTTAATGCTGGTCTAAAAATTACAATAACTGATAAACGTGAAGAGGAAGAAAATATCAGCATACATCACTATGAAGGTGGTTTAAGTGAATTTGTAAGGCAATTAAATTCCAATAGAGAAGTAATGCACCAAGATGTGATCCAAATAAGCGGTGAAAGAGAATCAGAAAAAGGCCCTATTTCTATTGATTTAGCATTGCAATGGTCTGACGCATTTAGCGAAAATATCCTTTGCTACACTAACATAATCCGAAACAGAGATGGTGGTACACACATGTCTGGTTTAAGAGGTGCATTAACAAAATGTGTGAACAATTATGCTAAGAAACGAAATTTGCTAAAAGGGTCTTCTTTAACTGGGGACGATGTAAGAGAAGGATTATCTGCAATTGTAAGTGTGAAACATCCCGATCCCTCATTTTCATCCCAAACAAAAGATAAATTGGTTAGTAGTGAAGTTACTAGCATCGTTGAAACTGTAGTATATGAAAAACTAGGTGAATTCTTTGAAGAAAACCCCTCCGTAGGCAAATTAATCGTAGATAAAGCACTTCTTGCATCCAAAGCACGTGAAGCTGCAAGAAAAGCGAGGGATTTGACTAGAAGAAAAGGAGTGCTCGAAGGAGGAGGACTTCCTGGAAAACTTGCAGATTGCCAATCTAGAGACCCTTCTGAATGTGAGATTTACTTAGTAGAAGGAGATTCGGCAGGTGGTTCAGCAAAAACAGGAAGAGATAGAAGAATTCAAGCCATCCTACCATTGCGTGGTAAAATATTAAATGTAGAAAGACAAAGAAGAAATCTAGTAAAGGTATTCCAAAATAATGAAATTCAAACCATGATAAGAGCTCTTGGAGCAGGTGTTGGGAATCCTCCAGAAGAGGAAGAAGGTGAAACTAACGATGAAGGGTCCTTCAATACCAGTAAATTGAGATATTCCAAAATAATAATTATGACTGATGCCGATATAGATGGCGCACATATTCGTACATTGATGTTAACATTCCTTTGGAGATTTATGAAGCCTGCAATTACTGAAGGCCATGTATACATCGCACAACCCCCACTATACCAACTTAGTAAAGGAAGAGTAAGCAAATATGCATATTCAGATGAAGAAAGAGATGTAATAGTAGAACAACTAAAAGGAGACAACCCCAATACAAAAATTGGTGTTCAAAGATACAAAGGTCTTGGTGAAATGAATCCTGAACAACTTTGGAATACAACAATGAATCCAGAGACAAGAACTATGCTCAAAGTCACAGTTCAAGATGCTAAAGAATCAGATCGGATGTTTGAAATATTAATGGGAGAAGATGTGCCAGACAGAAGAGAATTCATCGAAACACATGCAAAGGAGGTGACAAACCTTGACATCTGAAGATGAAAACCCTAGTTCTAATGAAAAAATTCTTAATCATCCTTTGAATAAGGAAATGAAAACATCATACATCAATTATGCAATGTCTGTAATAATTGGTAGAGCACTACCTGATGCTAGAGATGGATTAAAGCCCGTACATAGAAGAGTACTATATGGTATGTATGAAGGAGGCCATACATCCGATAAAAAATTCAGTAAGTCCGCTAGGTCTGTTGGAGAAGTAATGGGTAAATACCACCCTCATGGAGATCAATCAATCTATGATACTATGGTAAGAATGGCTCAAGATTTCTCATTAAGATACCCACTAGTAGATGGTCAAGGAAACTTTGGTTCAATAGATGGCGACCCTCCAGCTGCAATGCGTTACACAGAAAGTAGACTTGACAGAATAGCAAAACATATGCTTGGAGATATTGAAAAAAATACCGTAGATTTTGAACCAAATTTTGACGATTCTGAAAATGAGCCTACCGTATTACCTGCAAAACTACCTAATTTACTACTCAATGGAAGCGATGGAATCGCTGTTGGTATGGCTACAAAAATACCCCCACATAACTTGACTGAAGTTGCTGGGGCAGTGAGTCTTCACGTAAATGAGATTATAGAACAAGGAGTAGAAAAATTACAAATTCCAGAGATTTCAATTGAGAAATACATGGAACATATCACAGGGCCCGACTTCCCAACAGGTGCATCAATTCATGGCATAGAAGGTATTTTTGACATGTATTCAACTGGAAAAGGTAGATTTCATATCAGATCAAAATGTGATGTTCTAGACGACAACAAAGGAAAAAGAATCATCATTCATGAAATCCCTTATCAAGTTAAAAAGGCTGATATGCTAGTATACATTGCAGATTTAGTTAGTAAAGGAACCGTAATTGGGATTAGAGACATTCGAGATGAGTCTTCAAAAGAGGGTATAAGAGTTGTAATTGAGGTCAAAAATAATGCTGACCCTCATGCAGTACTAAATCAATTATACAAAAAGAGCCGTTTACAAGAATCATATTCTGCTAACATG
>MDSZ01158369.1_pt1 | contig 13817 bp, 12 predicted proteins | sample 811201 | NCBI WGS metagenome assembly MDSZ01 (sample SAMN05326647, study PRJNA326480) | marine metagenome | isolation source: seawater | place: Indian Ocean: North | collected 2010
TCTTTATAAAAAAGCATCCGGAGATTTTATTGCAAGACAAGATGGAGATGATTACAGTCATAAAGAAAGAATTGAAAAGCAACTTAATTTTATAATTAATAATAATTTAGACGGCTGTACTACTCGAGCTCAAATCATAGGAACTAAAAAAGTAATTCCAAAATTATCAAGGCTTTTACCGGTTGGATTTGTTTTAAAATATAAAAATCCATTTATTCATGGTTCATTGTTATTAAAAAAGGAAATATTATTTAACAATAACGGCTACGATGAAAGATTTGTATACGCACAAGACTACAAGCTAATGAAGGATTTAGTCACATCAAATAACAAAATTCGTATTATGAACAGCACTCTTTATTTTTTAAATATGAACGACAATATTTCTAGTAATTTTAAGTCGGAACAAGCGTATTATGCTAATTGTGTTAGAAAGGGAATCAATCCTTAATATTTATTTTGTATGAAATACACTTTTCAATAATTTCATCTAGTTTAGTAGTAGCTTTCCATCCAACCTCTTCATTAATTTTTATTGGATTAGAAACTATTTCATTTGGTTCACCAGTTCGTAATAGTTTTGTATTTACAGTTACGAACTCTTTATAGTCCAATTGGAAATAACTAAATACGTAATCAACTATCTCCTTTATAGAGGTTGCTTCTCCACTACCAATGACAAAATCTTCACCTGGTTTTTTTTCTAATATCATTTGCATGGCTAAAGTATAATCCTTTGCATAACCCCAATCTCTTTTTAGTTCCAATGAACCAACTTCTAATAATTCTTGTTTTTTATTTTTGATGTTTATTGCAGCATTTATTATTTTCATTATTAAATAACCATCCGGCCTAAATTCAGATTCATGGTTAAATAATATTCCTGACGATAAATTCCAATCATATCTAACCCGATAAAAAGAGAGCATTTTGTGAATATAATATTTTGAATTTGCATAGGGTGATACTGGATTAAAAAGTGAATTTTCCTCTAAAGGTTTTTGGTTGACAGAACCAAACATCTCAGAACTTGATGTCTGAAAGAAAATTGGATATTGTTTAGTTTTTAAAAATGCATTCAATAAATTATTGAATGATGAAACAATTGTATACGATGAATTAAAGGGTTCAATAACAGATTCGTAAACCGAACCAGGCCCCATTAAATTGTAAACATAATCAAATTTTATATTTTTAATCTCTGATTCAATCTTGTTTTTTTGATCTAAAAGATCACCAGTTGTGATCTTTAAATTAATAAGTTTTTCACTACTTAGCTTTAGGTACTGTAATCTTTTATAAAATTCATCATGGTTTTTACCTCTAGATGTTCCAATAATGTTGAAAGAATCAGTTTCAAGTAGTTGTTTGGTTAAAAATGTCCCATCTTGACCTGTAATACCAGTAACTAAAACATTTTTTTTCATACATTACATGATAGATATTACTCATTGTCAAAATGCAATATTTTTTTAAAACTTAATTTTTTTCATTTATGATTAACATATTGAAATGAATATGGATAATTCTCAAAAATATACCATTTACTTAAATAACGTAAAAGAAAATTGGATTGTTGATAGGACTAGAAAAGAATGGTACGAGTTCAACAGGGATACAAGTACCAAAAATATATATAGATCAAATTTAATTTGGCTAATCGCTTCCTGGAATTGGAAGAATGTCAGTAAAGGACAGCTGTCGAAAAAAAAGGTAATATGTTCTATTTATCATATTGATGAGACAAAATTTGATGAAAACGAAACAAAAAACTTCAATATTAGGGATAATTTTGTTGATGAATATCATGTTATATCCTTAAAAACAAAAGAGCAGGTAAAAAAACTAACAGATAAAAAAGTAACAAGTATTCCTTATTGGGTAAACACTAATTTATGGTTTCAAATTTTAGATAAAGAAAAATTATTTAAAAAATATAACTTTAATGATAACGAATTCTTAATAGGATCTTTTCAGAGAGACTCAGAAGGTTCAAATGTTGAATTACCAAAACTTTCAAAAGGACCTGATAGATTTATAAAAATTGTTAAGGAGTTGAATAGGGATATTAAAAATGTCCATATAGTTTTAACTGGAAGAAAAAGGAACTATATTATCAATGAGCTTGAAAAAGAAAATATAAAATTTTCATATTTTGAAATGGCTGATTTTTCAACTATAAATGAACTTTATAATTGTCTAAACCTTTATGTTGTATCTTCACGATATGAAGGTGGACCTCAAGCAATATTGGAATGTGGAGTTACGAAAACACCAATTATATCTACTGACGTGGGAGTAGCTTCAGAAATTTTAGCCCCGGAGTCAATTTTTACCATGGAAAATTTTAAAAATGCCGAACCTAATGTTGAATTTGCTTATCTAAATTCAATGAAATATGAGATGAATAATACGTTTCAATTATTTCATGAGATGTTTGAAAGACTTTATGAAAATTAGTATAGGAACAAATATAAAAGACGGACCTTGGGGAGGAGGAAATTTATTTGCAATAAACTTAAGAAATTATCTTATTAATAGCGGTCATGATGTCGTAACAAATTTAGACGACAATGATATAGATTTAATTCTTTTAACTGAGCCAAGAAAAACTTCAGAATCATCAGCATTTACACATATCGACATTTTAAAATACAGACAATTCGTTAAAAATGATGTGATAGTTGTTCACAGAATCAACGAGTGTGATGAAAGAAAAAACTCAAATTATGTGAATCAATATTTAATTGAAGCAAATAAAGTTGCAGATGCCACAGTCTTTGTAAGCACTTGGTTAAAAAACTTATTTATTAACAATGGTTTAGAAAACAATAATTTAAAAGTTATTTTAAGCGGTGCAAATAGTGAAATATTTAATTCAAATGATAACTCTATGTGGGATGGTCTCTCAAAAATAAAAATTACAACACACCATTGGGGAGCAAATTGGAATAAAGGATTTGAAATTTATCAAAAACTTGATGAAATGATATCAAAAGAAAAATACAAAGATAGGGTTACCTTTACGTATATTGGGAATCTTCCTAAAAAATTTAAATTTGTAAATTCTACAGTTGTTGAACCTTTATCAGGTAAACCTTTAGCCGATAAAATAAAAGAAAATTATATATATTTAACAGCTTCAATAAATGAACCATCAGGTAACCATCATATTGAAGCTGCTCAATGTGGGCTTCCAATATTATTTATTGATAGTGGAGGAATCCCTGAATATTGTGAAGGTTTTGGTGTCAAATTTAGTTTAGAAAATTTTGAACAAAAACTAGATGAAATAATAGATTCTTATCAATATCACCAAAATAATATGACGAATTATCCTTTAAATTCAGAAATTATGTCCAGGAACTATGAAACTTTATTTACTGAATTGTATGCGCAAAGAAATAACCTAAAAAATCAGAGAAAAACTCAAACCTTCATTAATATTTTTGAAAAATATATTTATCTAATCTCTAGAAGAATTAATTTTTTATCGAAAAGATTTAAACCAACTGTATTTAAGTAACTTTAATTATTATTATTTTTATTGATGAATAACTTAATTGATAATAAATATTTTGGTAAATTTGTACAAGTATTGCAGATTTTACTCTTTGTATTTTTAGTTCTTACCATGTTGTTTAATAGATCTTTTGTTGGGTTGTACATTTTTGGGTTTAGGCTTGGTGAATTATTAACTCTAGTTGGTTTACTTATAGGGATTATTTTTTTATCTCTACCAAAAAAATATTTAAGAGATTTTTACTTTAATGATTTACAATTTTATTCTTTAAAGATTATTGTTTTGTCTTATTTTATCATTGGGTTTTTAACAAATGCTAACTTCCTAAATACATACAGTTACAAATCTAGTTCTTATATATGGACAACGTTTTTTTTATTTCTAGGGATAATTATTAACTTTCAATCAAAAATAAGTTTTGAAAAACTATCAATACTATTAATTTTTATACCTTTCTTTACCTATTTGTTCTCATCTGGAAATTATCCAAATGTGTTTATTGACTTTTTTAAAGAAAATTCAGATAAATTTCAATTTTTGAAAGCCTCTGATATATTTATAGGTTACGCATCTGTAAATTTTCTAATGAAATATATTCTTAAATCTCAAAATAGAAGATTCCTTTTTTTTCTTATTACAAGTGGGTTACTTTTACCATTACTTTTATTTGCAAGTAGAGGTTCCTTTTTAGGAGTATTAATTTATATGACATTTGAAATTTTTTACTCTAGAAAATATATTCTCAATAATAAAACAAGAGTATTTATTTATATATTAATAAGCTCAATATTCTTTAGTTTTTCAACTTTACGCATTGATAGAGTAGAGCTTGCTAGACCAACCGTCGAAGAAATAATAAAGGTGGCCAACCCATCTACAATAAGTGAAAGCATCACATCATTAGCCCAAGAAAAAGAAACAGTAACAGTAATATTTTCTTTTTATATGCATTATGGAAGACTTGAATCTACAGATCCAACCACAAATTGGCGTCTAGATATATGGCAAGATGTTATTTTTGATATGTTTGGTGAAAATAGAGTCCTCACAGGATACGGATACAACGAGATTTTTCCACAGATGTTAGATCCGACGGCACCTGGAAGATTAGGAAGAGATGGAATGAATGAACACGTACATAATTATTTCGTAAATATTTTTGCACGTGGTGGAATATTTCAATTATTTATATTTTTGATTTTTCATCTTGGCTTAATTAAATACTGGAAAGATAATAATCAAAATAATCAAATCTTAACCTATATGGTTCCAGTATTTATTGTTTCATCGTTAGACATTACGCTTGAAGGTGTTCAATTTCCTTTTATTTATTATTTTTTCTTATATTACTTTTTGAAAAATAGTACTAGAGTCAAAGTTGTTGAGCTTTACGGATAAAATATAAATATATGAAAAAAGCATTTGTTACTGGAATAACTGGACAAGATGGTTACTATCTCGCTGACTTACTTTTAAAAAAAGGATATGAAGTTCACGGAACAATAAGACGATCTTCTTCGATAAACACTTCAAGGATAGATCCATTGATCGCAAATTATCAAAGTTCGGGCCAACTTTGTCTATATTATTCAGATCTTTTAGATTCATCTTCATTAAATTCCCTAATAAATAATGTTCTTCCTGATGAAGTCTATAATTTAGCTGCACAATCTCATGTTTCTGTATCATTTAAAAATCCAATATTTACAACACAAACTGGGACATTGGGCTCGCTTTCATTGTTAGAAGCTATAAGAAATGCTGAAAAACCAATGAGATATTATCAGGCATCATCATCTGAAATGTATGGAGGAGGAGAAGTAACAAAATTAGATGAGAATTCTCCTTTTGATCCAAAAAGTCCTTATGCAGCTTCAAAGGTTTTTGCTCATAATATGACAAAAATATACAGAGACTCTTACGAATTATTTTGTGTGAATGGAATACTCTTTAATCACGAATCTCCACATAGAGGTGAAACTTTCGTAACAAGAAAAATTACAAGGGCAGCAACAAGAATTAAATTAGGGATTCAAAAAAAATTAATACTTGGAAACTTAGAGGCAAGTAGAGATTGGGGATTTGCTGGTGATTATGTTGAAGCAATGTATCTGATGATTAATCACAAGAAACCTGATGATTGGGTAATAGCAACAGGAGAGACTCACACTGTTAGGGAATTTGTCGAAAAAACATTTGATTATCTCGAACTCAATTGGGAAGAGTATGTAGAAACTTCAGAAAAGTATTATCGACCAAATGAAGTAGATTATTTACTTGGCGATCCATCAAAAGCTAAAAAAGATTTAGGATGGTCTCCAAAAACTAATCTAGATAAATTAGTAGAAATTATGGTTGAAAGTGATCTTAATTTAGCAAATAGAGAAAAAATCTTACTTGATGAAGGATTAATTGAACCTACATGGGAACAAGCTTAAATTATTTATTGTCCAAAAACCAATCATAAGTAATTTTTAAACCTTCATCTAAATCAGTTTTAGCTTCCCAACCTAATTCGTTCATCTTACTTGAATCAATAAGTTTTCTTGGATTTCCATCTGGCATAGAGGAATCAAAGACAAGCTGACCATCATATCCAATTACTTGTTTAATTTTTACTGCAAGATCATATATTGAAATCTCTTTTCCACTTCCTACATTTAAAATGTCATAATCTATTTCTAAATCAAGTAAAAAGTTTATAGCCTCAGCTAGATCATCAACAAATAAAAACTCCCTCAGAGGTTTACCGGATCCCCATATTTTAAATTCTTTCTCTTTTTGAGTTTTGCTGTCATGCATTCTTCGAATTAATCCCGGAATTACATGGCTGTCTTCTCTTGAAAAATTATCCCTAGGCCCATAGAGATTTGTTGGCATAAGATTTAATATTTGGTGACCATGTTGAATATTTAATGATCTCCCTATCTCTATTCCTGCAATTTTCGCTATCGCATAAGGTGAGTTTGTTTGTTCTAACTTTCCCGACATAAAGCTGTCTTCGGAGATTGGATTATCAGCATTTAACGGATAAATACAGCTACTACCTAAATTAATTACTTTTATTGTCGGAATATCAATGCATGATTCAAGAATGTTCATGTTAATTTTAAGGTTTTCTAGTATAAATTCAGTTCGTTTTGTGTTGTTGGCATAAATACCACCAACCTTTGCTGCCGCATTAATTATTACATCTGGAGATGAATTTTTTATCAAATTGCTTGTTTCATCTAAAGAGAACAAATCTGCATCATTTCTTTTTGCTGAAATTACATGATTAACCTTATCGGAACTATTTAAAATCCTACTAACAGAAGACCCAACAAGTCCGTTACTACCAAAAATTAATACTTTCATTTATATTCTCAACTAGGTTAATTACATTTTATATTTTACATTAAACATTTAAATAAAATTTTGGTCATTTAAAATGATTCATATGAAACTTCAACTTCCATATTTAATAAATATTCCTCCTTTCATGTTAAAGGGCTTGGAAAATGCAGAAATTTCATTTCCTAAAAAATTGTACCTGACTATAAAAGGAAAATTAGTCTCCCTGATTATCAAAGCTACAAATGGTAAACTATTTTGTTTTTTATTAAATCTTTTATTTAAACATGATGGGAAGATAAATTTTGATGGAAAGTATTACCTAAAAAACATTTCTAATAATGAAAAAATTTATTATCCAAATAAAAGAATTCAAAGGGTTTTAATAAATTATGAATTACATCTGGAACGTTTAATATCATCGTATAGTTTAGATTCTTTAGATTTTACTGATGATGATGTTTTAGTAGATTGTGGTTCAAATGTAGGCGAGCTGAATTTGGCATTAAAAAATAAAAATATTCATCTTAAATATATTGCTTTTGAACCAGATAATGAAGCTTATGAGTGTTGTATTTTGAATAATAAAAGCGACAAAGATAATATTCACAACGTTGCCTTATCAATTAACTCTGATGAAAAACCTTTTTATAAAGATTCTTATGGTGGTAATTCTTCATTGGTTGATTTTGGTACATCTACTGAAACAAAAATAAAAACAATGAAATTAGATGATTTTAAAATTAAGCAAATTAAATTGTTGAAAATTGATGCTGAAGGTTATGAGCCTGAAGTATTATCAGGATCAATTGATACACTTAGAGAAACTGAATATGTAGCAGTTGACTTTGGCCCTGAAAGAGGTTTGGACCAACAAGATACAATTATTGAAGTTAATAATTTTTTGACAGACAAAGGTTTTAAATTATTAAATTTTGAAATAAATAGAATCACGGGTCTTTATAAAAATGTCAATTAAAACATTTCCATTAGAACTAAAAGAGAATGTACCAAATTTTTTAACTTCTTTAAGGAAAAATGATAATATTTACTCATATTTTCCTGTAAAAAAAGGAATTACAAAATACGGCCAAAAATTAGAAGTTGGATTTTCAACTTATGCTTTAAAAATTTTATTTATTACAGGTAACTGGAATAATTTAAATGATAATGATACAGAAAATTGGAAAAACTACATCAATAGCTTCCAAGTTGAAAAAAGCAATTATCCTATAAATTCTTTTATTGATAAAAACTATCTTAATTTTTTTCAAGAAAATAAACTAAATTTTTTTGGTAGAGATATCGTAAAGGGTTTACTGAATCGGACACTTGGAAGAGATTATGAACTTACAAAAAAAAAGATAACAAATTCAATTCGCGCCGAGACAAAACAATGTATTTCATCACTTTATCAAGTAGGTTCAAAAAATAATAAAAATTATGATGAATTTACGAATTTAGATATCACAAGGTTTCTTGATAGTTTTGATTGGAAAAAACCATGGTCAGCGGGTGCACAATTTTCTGCATTATGTGTTTTTTTAAGAACTCAAAGCTTAGATGAGAATAATTATTTTTTAAAAAGAGATGAGTTAGTTAGATTTATTAACAAAAAAGTTAACATTCAAACAGGCGCATATTTTATAGGTGAAACACCTGCATATAATGAAACAATTAATGGGGCTATGAAAGTTCTTACTGGCTTAGATTGGATCGATGAAAAAATTCATGATCCTAAAAAACTTATAGATATATGTCTTTTAGAAAATCCAAAGAATGACGGTTGTGATTTAGTTGATATAGTATATGTCTTATATAGATGTTCTCTTGAAACAGATTACAAAAGAAAAAACATAATTAAATATCTAGAAAATATTTATGACCTATTACTGTCACATTATTTTTCAAAAGAAGGAGGCTTCTCTTACTTCTTAAATAAAAGTCAAACTAACTATTATGGAGTCAAAATTTCTAATGGAGAAAATACACCTGACATTCATGGAACTCTTTTACTTACTTGGGCAGTTGCTATGATTGATAAAATTTTTAATTTAGATAATAGTTCTCTAAATATTATCAAACCTTAATCAATCTAGATATCTATTTTTATACCCCTTGAGGTAATCTTTAATTTTTCTATTTGTATTATTTTTTAATCCAAAAGCATCATATCCAAATTGATCTTGATCAAGCATTTTTAGTTTTTCTTTTATATATATTGGATGAGAATCAATCCTTATCCTATTTGTGTGAAGTTTGTACCTAGATTTAATCATATGAAACCATGCATCGAAAGCTTCATCATCAGAATCTCCTCCTCTATCACCCCAATCATTAAATTCTCTAAACCATGCTCTAGCAAATCTACCCCTGTCTTTTTTAATTACTTCTTTAGTTCTAAACATAGAATCATATTGATAAATAGGAAATCTAGCTTGAGGAACTGAAACATTTAAAATTATTTCATTATTTAAGGTTGGTAAACATAAATCACCACCACCATTAAGTTTTATATCTGGAAATAATTTTTTGTTTAAAGCAACACATATTTTTGTTTTTACTTGAAACCTCTCTGGTGTAAAGAATTGATATTGTGGAAATGCAACAGCTGGTTGATTAGAATTTGAATTTAGAAAAGTTCTAATTTGACTTAGATCTTTTTCGTGAAAAAAATAATCTAAATCCATTCTAATAACCCAATCACCAGTACATTCATCGAATCCTTTTTGAAATGTTTTTCCTATGTGGTCCCACTTGAATTCATCAGGCCAATCATCACCAACAATTATTAGCTCGTCACCAAGGTCTTTATAGCAATTAATTGCTTCCACGTAAGGATCTTGCCTTACTTCAGGGTTTGTCATCGTAGTGAAAACTGAAATTTTAGTCATTTTTAAGATTTAGAACTTCAAATACTTTTTTGTTAAACAAATTTAAATTATAATTTTCTTGAATTAGGGTAGAACCATTTTTTGCCAGGTAGTTTAATTTTTTTTCATTGGAAAATAAATCAATTATTGCTTTCTCCCAATTATCTAAAGTATTTTCATCTACAAAAATTATATGCTCATTATTTATGAAGGATTGTTTATCCCAAAATCCATCAATATTAGTTATGATCACAGGTGTACCCATTGACATTGATTGAAGAGTAACACTCTGACCCGATGGTTGTTTTGTATTTTTAATTGGTAATATAGTAATTCGTGATTCATTATAAAAATCTCTAATTTCTTCATCAGTGTATGTTTCAGTTCCCCAACTTCCATTGAGTAAAGTTACATTTTTAGGAATATCACTTTTATTGGTGATTTTTTGTGTAATAAAGTAAAATTTATAATCTTTCATTTTACGAGCGAGTTTTAAAGCAAATTCATAGTCTCTATTCCCATCATTACCAATAAATAAAATATGTTCATTTTTCTCTTTTAAAGATTTTGCTTGCCAAAAATCTATATCAACAGAAAAAGGTAAGAATATAAATTTATCAGTATATTTTATATGGATACTTCTTGCCAGATCATACTCTTCTTTACCTAAAAAGAACACATGATCAACTTTTTTGAAAATATAGTTTATAACATTTTTTCTAAAATATTTTTGGAATTGATATTTTTCTTCATTTCTAAATAAACCCATTACAAAAAATGACATATTTACATTTGGGTTGCGCCTTTTTGTAATCAAAATTAATGGCAAGCTTGAGAATGCTACTCTATCATTTGAAAATATGATGTAATCTGAGTCTATAAATTTTTTTATATTTTTTTTCTTAAATATTGCATAAGTGTAAATAGGTAATCTAGTCAATTTATTTATAAAAGAATCAAATTTTCTAAGAAAATACTGGCTAAATCTTTTTTCGTAGTTTTCCATTTCAACAATTTCTACACTCTCAAAATTATCTTTTGCATAAAAATACGAGTAAAAAAATTCTTTTGAAATATTATTGTTTTTTTCTAATCTTTGCTTCCGACCTTGCAAAAATACATAGGTAATTTTTTTTGAATTATTGTTCATACATGTATTTTCTTATTTTTCTTTCTCTTAAATATAATAACTAACAATTTTCTTATAGAATCATTATTCTTTTGATAGTATGAATTATGTGTTTACTTTATTAATTCTTGCTCACAATGAAGAAAAATTTTTAGAAGATACAGTTTTAAAATACGTTGATAAATTTGAAACAATTCTCATTGTTGATGATAAAAGTACTGATCAAACAGGGTTAATTATCGATAAACTAGCAACCAATTATCAGAACATTAAAACTATTTCAAATAAAAAAAATTTAGGGCCGGGGGCTTCCATGTCTATAGGTATAGATTATTTTTTAAGTTCTGACTCTGAATATCTTATAAAAATTGATGGCGATAATCAATTCAAAGAAAAAGACGTTATAAGATTGAGAAAGTTAGCTGAAGATAAAAATATAGATTTTATTAAAGGCGATAGATTTTGGGAAAACGGCATTGAGGGCAAAATACCTCTAATTAGATATTTCGGGAATGCTTTTGCCTCATTCCTCTTAAAAATAAGTTCTGGAAATTGGAGCCTCAATGATCCTTTGAATGGTTTATTCTTATTTTCTAAGAGAAGTTTAAAAGATTTTCAAATGCCAAAATTATTTAAAAGATATGGATACCCATTTTTTATCTCAACTTATATGACAAATTTATCAATTGAGAAAAATTTAGGAATATTGCAAATTAAAAATACTATTTCTTATGAAAATCAAAAAAGTAATTTGAATGCTTTCATTATGTTTTTTAAATTAGTATATTTTGCATTCAAAAGTTTTTTAAAAAAAATAAGTCTAAAACTAAAGTATTCAAACTTACAAGTTTCTGCAATATTAGATATATTTGGTGTATTTTCATTTTTAATTTCAGTATTTTGTTTATTAAGATTTTTAATGATCCGATATGGAAATTTAGTTGGGTCTCAGGCTAACTGGTTTATTGTTTTTTTAATTTTTTCCCTTATTTTTATTTATTTGATATACCAATCTCAAAAACTCGAACATGATTACAAACTTACTTATTTTAGCGAAGCTTAAATATGCTCAAAAATAGATTTATCCAAATTCTAATTCTTGCAACTTTAATTTTACTTTTTCTAAAAATTGATTTTAGATTTCAAGACTCAGTATATTGTTGCGGTGATGATCATGACTATTATATGCATGCAGAGACAATAGCTGTTGATTTTGATCTCGACTACACGAACCAAATGAAGGGAATCGAGAGCAGGAGATTTTTCAATGATGGAAAATTTGCTCCAACTGGTTTTATTGGATCAGGAATTTATGCTTCTCCCTTTTTATTCTTAGGACATTCAATTGACAAACTCATAACAGGAAATGCTTTTTTAAATAATGAAATAATGAACTTTAGATTACTTTTGTATTCTTTATCTCCAATTTTTTACTTTTTTCTTTCAATTAATTTAATAACTCGTGTTTTAGATATTCTAAATTACAAGTACAAACCATTTTTAATCTATCTTATTTTTTTTGGATCCGGAGTAAGCTATTACGCATTTGAAAGATTTAGTATGACTCACGTTTATGAGTCATTTTCAGTTATTTTGATTTTTTACCTATCGCTTAAATATTTTAGTACCACAGACAATAAGTTGTTTGGCTTTCTAATACCTTTTGCTATAGCTTTAGGGATTTCTGTAAAGTGGGTAAATTATTTTTTATTTTTAATTCCCTTTTTTGCAAAAAAGCTTTTACTTGAAAAAGGTAAATTAAAAAATGGCAACTTATTAAGTAATAAATTTTTCGTTCTATCAACAGTTACCTCGACTTTTTTATTTTTAATACATACAAAAATTTTGTATGGAGTATATACATTCAATCCTCAATTCGTTTATAGAACCGGTGGGCAAGTTTCAAATTTTGTAAATAGAGATGAAAGTTTTATCGATTTTATTGGAATAAATCTGCTCAATGTATTAAAAATTTTATTTACACAGGAATTTGGTTTATTTTGGTTTTCACCGATAATATTCGTTGGCTTTTTATTATGTATATACAATTTGTTAACATCAAAAAGAGAAAACTTATTTTTTAATATATTAATTTTTGCATCATTTACTCAGGTTTTTTTAGTTGTTTTATTGTGGAGATCTACAGCTTCATCATATGGTTTTCGATATTTGTTTTGCCTTGTACCTCTTTCTATAATTTTGTATTTTCATTTCCAATCCCTTAAAAGAAAAAGGTTTATTAATAATTATCTTTTTATATTCTCTATATTTTCTATATTATCAATATTGTTTTTTGAAACTACACCAGGTACTCAATTAGCTCTTGTCGAAACTACAAATACATTTGGAAGAACTCTTAAATACACTCAGCCTTTGTACTTACAAGGTTTCCTTCTTTCATTTTTAGAATTAAACAGTTATCTGAAAATCTTTACTACTAGTTTTCTAGGAGCTATATTTTTTAAATTTTTATTTATATTTGTGAATCCAGATTCATTAATAATTAATTTGGAATCTTTAGGTTTGCCTGTAAATAATCCAGATTTTATTGAGTACGTTGGTGAGGTACAAGAAATAAAAATTTTAAATTTTGTATTTCTTCTAGTTATTGTCTTTCTCATATCAAGCAATGTAATAAATAAATTAAGTAAAAAATGAAACTTTTTTCAAACCTAACATCATTGATTATTCTCTTGTTTGCTTTATATTATTTAATACAAAATCCAGAGCAATTTAATGTACTCAGCTTGCTTAGTCCTGAGATAATAACTAGTCTTATTTTTCTTAAATTATTTACACTTTTTATTAATTCAAATTTTAATAAAATTTTATTAAAAAGCTTTAGCTTAAACATTTCTAATAGAGAAAGTTTATACCTAGGATCACTTACATTTCTTGGAAATCTATATCTCCCTGCTAGATCAGGAGGTAATTTAAGAATGCTTTATTTGAATAGAAA
>MDSZ01021524.1_pt1 | contig 13815 bp, 13 predicted proteins | sample 811201 | NCBI WGS metagenome assembly MDSZ01 (sample SAMN05326647, study PRJNA326480) | marine metagenome | isolation source: seawater | place: Indian Ocean: North | collected 2010
AATGATTTAGAAGAATTAAAAATATTAATCAATGAGATTTCAAAAAGTATAGTCTCATTAGAAAAACAAATTTCAGATATTAAAGATGATGTCAGTAATTTGTATTCTTTATACACATCTTCTGACTCTGACGAAATAAAAATCATCAGTACATCTGATCAATTAAATATTGAAGAAAGTTCTTCAAAAATTGTAGAAAATTCAGAAGATGAACAACTATTAGGTCAAATTAGTCTATCTGACCTTGAGGGAGATGAATTAAAAACTTTAGACACTCCCAGTGAGAAGTCTGATGAAACTATTTCTTTAAGTTTTGAAAAAGAGGAATTAGATGAAATTGAGATAAATTCTATCTCAGAGGTAAATATTTCAATGCTTAATGATTTAGACAAACTTATAGAGAAGAGAGAATTAGAGCTTAATAAGCCTATAATTAATGTTGAAGACGAGCTGAAAAATGCAAAAGCAAGCTTTGCAAGTTTTGATAATAAGTCTGCGATTGAAAGTTTATTGCTTATAGTTAACTCCAATACTGATCGAAATGAGCTTCTAGCTGAAACTTATTACCTATTAGGTAGGACTTATTTTATGGAGAATGAGATAATTGAAGCTGTAAAATATTTTGGAATACGTCACAGAGATTTTTCAAAATTTGATAAATTTAAATCTGATAATTATTTTTGGCTCGGAAAGTCACTCTTTGGTATTGGAGATCGAGAAAATGGTTGTTTAATTATGGAAGACTTAATTTTTTCAAATACATATTTAGACAGTAAAGAAGTTATTGAGTCTGCAAAAACACTTCAAACTGAAAAAGACTGTGGTTTAATTATTGATTAATGGCAAATCACTTTCTTTTGGTATAAAAAATTACCTCATTCGTAATATTAAAATTAATGAAAATATATTAATTTCAATATCTTGTGGTTTGGATAGCACAGTACTTTTTGACCTCATAATTAAATCAAAATATTTCAAAAACAAAAATATATACTATTTAATTTTTGACCACCAAAAAAGACCTGAAGGCAAATATGAGATTAAGCAATTTATCCAGCACTATAATCTCAAAAATAAAAATCTTTTTATAAAAAAATTATTTTTAAAAAATAAATTTACAGGATTTCAAAAAATATCAAGAATCAGTAGATATAATTATATATTTAGCTTCTCTAAAAAAAGAAATATTAAAAATATTTTTTTAGGTCACCATCTTGATGATTTGAATGAAACTTTTTTTATGAGAAAAATTCAACAATCAGGCAATGCAGGACTATCAAATATTTTTTTAAAAAATTATAATGATATTAGATTACATCGACCATTAGATAAATATACGAAAAAAAATATTAAAAATTACGCTAATAAAAAAAAATTACTTTGGTTTGAAGATAGAAGTAATTTTGAGATTGACTTCACAAGAAATAAAATAAGAAAATATTTATATGATAATAATCTATTTCCCGAGATTAATAGAGAAAGAGAATTATTTTCAAAAATATTCTATTTACAATCCTTGCATAAAAATTTTTTTGAAAGAAAAAAGGATAAAATTTTCGAAATTGACCTAAAGAAATTTAATAATTTGAATGAAAATCTGAAGTACCTAGTAATACAATCTTTTTATTATGAGTATCGAAATTTATTAAAAAAACAAATTAGAGATGAGAATATTATGAATATTATAAAAAAACTTAAATCTCAGCCTCAAAATGACAAAGAAATGTCAGTATTTTCAGGGAAAATAGGTGTGTTTAATAAAAAAATATGTTTAAATCTTACTTAGCACTTTAAACGTAAGTAACACTGACTATATTTAAAATATGAAAAACTTTTCTAAAAATATATTTGTTTGGATTATTATAAGCTTGATATTATTGGGTTTATTTAATGTTTTTAAAAATTCTCAAAGAGACTACTCTTCTGTTACTTACACTTATTCTACCTTACTAGATAAAGCACAAAATGGTGAAATTAAATCTGTGGAGATCCAAGGAAATAATATTTTTGGTCAAACTATGGATGGCGTTGAATTTTCAACTTATGCTCCAAGAGACCCTAATCTTATTGAAACACTTAGCGATAATGAAGTGACCATCAATGCAAAACCTGAGCAATCAGGCATGCACCCTCTGCTTAGCATATTTGTTTCATGGTTCCCTATGCTTCTACTGATAGGTGTATGGATATTTTTTATGCGACAAATGCAGTCAGGAAAAGGTGGAGGCGCATTAGGTTTTGGTAGATCAAAAGCCAAATTATTGAATGAAAATAAACAAAGGGTAACGTTTAATGACGTTGCTGGCATTGATGAAGCTAAACAAGAACTTGAAGAAGTAGTTTCCTTTTTAAAAGATCCTCAAAAATTTCAAAGATTGGGGGCCAAAATACCTAAAGGTGCTCTTTTGGTTGGTCCACCAGGTACTGGTAAGACACTTCTTGCTCGAGCAATAGCTGGTGAGGCTGGAGTGCCATTTTTTTCAATCTCGGGTTCTGATTTTGTAGAAATGTTTGTTGGTGTCGGAGCTAGTAGAGTGAGAGACATGTTCGAACAAGGTAAGAAAAATGCACCATGTATCATATTTATCGATGAGATCGATGCAGTTGGAAGACATAGAGGGGCCGGATTAGGTGGAGGCAATGACGAGAGAGAGCAAACTTTGAACCAACTTTTAGTTGAAATGGATGGCTTTGAGGCAAATGAGGGAGTTATTATTGTTGCAGCAACAAACAGACCTGATGTGCTCGATCCCGCGTTATTAAGGCCTGGTAGATTTGATAGGCAAGTAGTAGTGCCAGCTCCAGACATTATAGGAAGAGATAAAATACTTAAAGTTCATACTAGGAAGATTAAGATGGATAAATCCGTTAAGACAATAGCTATAGCTAGGTCAACCCCAGGCTTTTCTGGTGCAGATTTAGCTAACATAGTTAATGAAGCTGCACTTATTGCAGCAAGGAAGAATAAAAAAATTGTTACAATGGATGACTTTGAAGACGCAAAAGATAAAGTTATGCTAGGAACCCAAAATAAATCAAAAATAATATCAGATAGTGAAAAGGAAGTAATTGCTTACCATGAGGCAGGTCATGCTTTGGCAAACCTCCACTGTAAACATGCTGATCCTATTTACAAATCATCGATTATTCCAACTGGAAGGGCTTTGGGATTTGTAATGAGTGTGCCTGAGCAAGATAAAGTAATTCATCGAAAAGATGAGTATCTCGATAAATTAGTAGTTACTGTTGCTGCACGTATAGCTGAGGAACTGATATTTGGTCCCGAAAAAATTGGATCTGGAGCAGCTGGTGATATTCAGCAAGTAACCAACTTAGCAAGGTCAATGGTAACACAAATGGGTTATAGTGATAAACTTGGAAGAGTAAGATATACTGGAAACCAAGAAGAAGTTTTTTTAGGCCATTCTGTAACTCAATCAAAAAATATCTCTGAGGAAACTGCTAGAATCATTGACAAAGAAGTAATCCGACTTGTTGAAGAAGCAGAGTCAAAAGCCAGAAAAATATTAACAGAAAATCTTAATGATCTTCATACAATTGCAAAAGGTTTATTAGAATATGAAACACTTACAGGCGAAGAGATACAAAACTTAATAAAAGGAATTAAACCAAAAAGAGACGACGATATGTCATCTGACAGTTCAGACGACAACTCAGACAACAAAAAAGAACCTGCAAATAAAGGTCCTTTACCATCTTTTACAAAAGATCAAAATTTTCCTCTTCCAAATTAACGATAAGTTCAATACTAAATATTAATTATGAGATTGTTTGGTACCGACGGGATCAGAGGTGAAGTAGGACAATATCCATTAACTGCAGAAAATGTTCTTAAACTAGCAAAAGCTTCCTCGATAGTATTAAGAAGAAAAAATTCAATTTCGAGAGTTTTAATAAACAAAGATACACGCTTATCTGGGTATATATTTGAACCAGCTCTAACTTCAGGTTTTATTTCTATGGGAATAGAAGTAATTTTAGTTGGTCCTTTACCCACACCTGCTTTAACAGTTTTAGGTAAGTCATTAAGAGCAGATTTTTCTGTAATGATTACAGCTTCACATAATCCATACAAGGATAATGGTTTAAAATTTTTTACAGGACAAGGTCTTAAAATTTCTCCAGTGGATGAAAAAAAAATAGAAGATTTATTTTTTAATTATGACTTTGATAATTTTAAAATAAAACAGTCCAACTATGGTAAGGCTATAAGACTAAAAAATGCTTTAGGTAGATATTCTGAGGCTCTTAAACAAAGTGCTGATAGAAATCTAAATTATAATCAACTAAAAATTGTTCTAGACTGTGCAAACGGTGCTTCTTACAAGGTAGCACCAGAGGTCTTATTTGAATTAGGTTTAGATTTAAACACAATTGGCAATAATCCATCTGGTACAAATATTAATCAAAATTGTGGATCTTTATTTCCATTAAAAGCATCAAAGTTAGTAAAGAAAACAAGATCTGATATTGGCATTTGTTTAGATGGTGATGGTGACAGAGTTACTATTATTGACGATAAAGGTAATGTGTTGTGTGGAGAGCAAATAATATATATTTTTGCTAAATACTATCTATCTGAAAAAAAAATTAAAAAAGGCTCAGTTATAGTAACTAATGAAATCGCAAATTATGGTCTTGATAAGTCTTTAAATAAAATAGGATTAAAACTCAAAAGAGTAAAAGTTGGTGACAAAAATATTTTAAAAGAAATGTTAGATAATAAATTCTTTTTTGGTGGTGAACCATCTGGTCATTTTATATTTAAGGATGACATTTTAATTGGTGATGGTATGGCGACTGCTATTAGGCTATTGACATTAATTGTTAAGGAAAAAAAGAAACTATCAACTTTAAAAAAAGGTATCGATTTGCTTGAGGAAATTAATGTAAATCAAAAAATAGATAGAGAGAAATTTTATTTATCTCAGGAGGGCATATACAAAAAACTAAATAAATTATTTAAAAATTTAGATATATATTACAACATTCGTCCTTCTGGTACTGAACCACTTTTAAGAGTGAACTTGCAATATCATAAAAGAAATATAAAAGTAAGTACTCTGGATAATTTAAAAACAAAAATAAAAAAAGTAATATCTGATGCTTGTTAACTCTTTTGATACAAAATACTCAAAAACAGCTACAAAATATGAGAGCTTAGATAATTTATTTACTAGTATTTTCAATTCTAATAGAAAATTTTCAAGAATTTTCACATCAGTAATAGAGGACAAATCATTAAAGTCTCTCTCGGAAGCTACTCTTCGCTCAGATATAACAGGTCAAGTTATAAATACTATTTTAACTCATGACTCAAATTCTAAACACTTTCTTTATTATATGGGTGACGTATTTAAAAGAGATAAAATAAATAATGATATAAAGCAGTTTAGGCAACATGGTGTTGAAGTTATAAATTTATCAAAACTTATGTCTTTTAAAGAGGTCACATTAATTTTAGATATATTTCTAAAAAAAATTTTAAAAAAGAATTTTACTTTTGTATTCACAGATCCAAAAATAAAAAAATCTAAGAGTTATCTTTTAGATAGTAAAAGTTATAATAATAAAATATCAAAATTTGTTAATATTTTTAAAAAAAATATCAATACCCCTTTTGAACTCAATTTAGAAAGAAATTTTTTTTCTAAAGAATATCATCAAGATATTTTTTTTTACGTTTATTCTGATATATCAAAAAAAATATTAGCCCAAGGTGGCGGCTATCAATATAAAAAAAATTCCAAAAAAGTTGAGGGTTTTGGTTTTTCATGTAATGTCGATTACTTAGCTGAATTAATATAATGAATAAAGCAATTATTGGACTTCAGTGGGGAGACGAGGGTAAGGGTAAAATAGTTGACTTTCTCTCTGAGGAGTTTGATTTAGTAGTTAGATATCAAGGAGGAAACAATGCTGGCCATACTGTTATTGTTGACGATAAAACATATAAATTAAACCTTATTCCATCAGGTGTAATTCGTGGAAAAGTTTGTTATCTAGGTCAAGGAGTTGTACTTGATCCCAATCATTTTTTTAATGAGTATGATCAAATTAGAAAAAAGATTGAAAATCCAAACGTATTTCTATCTTCAAATATATCACTTATATTAGAATATCATAAACAACTTGATAGAATAAATGAGTCTATTTTAAATGGAGAAAAAAAAATTGGCACTACCTCTAAGGGTATTGGCCCTGCCTATCAAGATAAGGTTGGAAGAAAAAGTATCAAACTTTATGACCTAAAATCAAAACAAATTATTGAAGAAAAAATACATTCTATAAAAAAATTTTATGACCCTATTCTTGAAAGTTTTGGTGAAAGTATAATTAATATTGAACAGACAGTTAATGAATTACTTAATTTTTATAATTTAGTAAAAGATTTAATTGTCGATAATTCTTATATAAAGAAAGAATTTAAAAATAAAAAAATATTATTTGAAGGTGCTCAAGGAGCACTTCTTGATTTAGATCATGGTTCTTATCCTTTTGTAACATCATCAAATACAGTTTCATCAAATATTGTTATTGGCTCAGCTTTGCAAGTTGATTATCAAACTATTGGAATATTTAAGGCCTACGCTACAAGAGTTGGCAATGGGCCATTTCCCTCTGAATTATTTGATGAAGTTGGTGACTATATTGCAGAAAAAGGTGTTGAATTTGGAACTGTTACAAAAAGAAAAAGAAGATGTGGTTGGCTTGATCTTGTTTCATTAAAATATAGTTGTGAAATAAATAGTGTAAATGAACTTTGTATGACAAAAGCTGATGTATTAAATAACATATCAGAAGTCAAAGTATGTAAAAGCTATAACACAAAAAAATATGAAGAAGTTAATTTTAGTGAAAGTGACGTTTTAGAATTATTGTCCTTAGATGAAAGTGATTTTGAAATTTTTCCAAGTTGGGGTGAAATTAGAGACTTGAGTAAGTATGAGACACTGCCTGAAAATTTAAAAAATTATATCTCATATATTGAGGATTATCTAAATATTCCTATTAAAATTATTTCACTTGGACCTGAAAGAAATCAAACAATAATTAGATAATTTAAGGTTTTGGTAAAAGTTTCTGATCTGAGATACTTTTAATCTCTTCTTGAAGTCTCTTAATTGCTTTATTTTCTATCTGCCTTACCCTCTCCCTACTTATTGAATACTTTTTGCTCAGATGCTCTAAAGTTTTTGGTTCTTCATCTAGTCGTCTTGCAGTTAATATTTCTACCTCTCTAGGTGCAAGTTTTTTTACAGCTTGTTTATATAGTGCTTTTCTTTTTTTATACTCATCAACTTGTTCAACTTTTGAAATAGTATCTATAGACTCATCCTCTACTTGATCTATCCATTCAGAATCATTTTCATCATTTAGAGGTGTGTTTAATGAAAAATCCTGATTGAAGACTCTTCCTTCCATTTGTTTAACTTCCTCCTCAGTTACCCCAAGATCATCAGATATAGATTTGATCTGATCATTAGTTAAGTACCCTTCTTCATACTTTTTAAGTTGGTTTCTTAGCCTTCGAAGATTAAAAAAAAGCTTTTTTTGAGCTGCTGTAGTTCCTATTTTGACTAAAGACCAACTGTGCAATACATATTCTTGAATGGAGGCCCTTATCCACCATATAGCATAGGTTGCCAACCTAAATCCTTTTTCAGGATCAAATTTTCTAATTGCTTGAATTAGTCCAAGATTGCCCTCAGAAATTAAATCAAACAAAGGCAAACCATATCCCCTGTATCCCATAGCTATTTTCGCAACAAGTCTCAAATGGCTAGTCACAAGCTTTTGAGCCGCTTTAGTATCCCCATTTTTAAGCCAATTTACAGCTAGCCTTTTTTCCTCTTCATCTGACAAAATAGGGAACTGATTTATCTTTTTTAAATATGGATAAATATCATTTTCAGAAGTAATAACAGGTAGTAAATTCTTATTTTCTATATTCATTGCAAATTTTTATTTAAATCTTTCATGTCATTAGGTAAATCACAAGTAATTTTAATGTGTTTATTTGATAATGGATGATCAAATTCTATATTATAGGAGTGTAGCGCTTGTCTCGGAAACAAAGAAACAAATTCTCTAAGCTCTTCAGTCATATTCATCAATCGAAATTTTTGCTCTTCTTTAAAATTATAATCTTTATCTCCTATTATAGGGAGCCCTAAGCTCAATAGGTGAACTCTAATTTGATGAGTTCTACCAGTAATAATTTCACAATTTAAAAGACTGATAGATCCATGAAATATTTTTATGTTTGAAATTTTAGTAATTGCATTTTTTCCTTTATCATTTGAAACATTAAATTTTGTTCTTTGTGTCTTGTCTCTTGATATATTTCTATTAACTTTAATATTTTTTTGGTCAAGCACACCATATGTAAAAGCAAGATAATTTTTTTTTATACTCCTATCTCTAAACATTTCTCTAAATTTTTTTTTAGAAATTAAGTTTTTTGTAATTATGATAAGCCCACTAGTATCTTTATCTAAGCGATGAACAATACCCTCTTTTAAATTTTCATCATCATTTATTATAAATTGATCTTTTAAGCTTTCCTGCAAAGTAGGGCTTTTATCTAATTCATTTTTTTTATGTGTAAGAAGTCCTGGTGGCTTATTTAATATTGCTATATCACTATCCTCGTATAAAATTCCTATTTTAAAATCTTTATAATAATATGATTTACTCATTAGATATATGTTAAAAAAAAAACTTTTAATAAGTTTAGTTATTATTCAAGGTTTATTAATAATTGCAGGGATAATAGCAATAATTTTTGGTGTTTTCTATAAAATGAGTAATAAAGATAATCAGTTTAAAATTACAAATAAAAATATTGATTTAAGTGATGTTTACTTAATTAACGAAAATCAATACCAACAAAAATTTATAAAGAATAATGCAGTAATTTTCCAAATAATAGATTTAGAAACAAATGAAATATTGAAAGAAATAGTAATTGAAAAAAATTAAATATTTTGTGATAGCTGGATCATCTGGGGGTCATATCCTACCCGCAATTAAATATCTTAACAATTTAGCAGATATCAAGGATCCAAATGAAATTCTTTTTATTACAAATGAAATTGCAGAGAGTTATTTAAAAAAAATTAAAAGCAATAAAATAAATAAGATCGTATTAAGTTCTAAAAACAAACTTATATTTATTTTTAAGATATTTTTTAAAACGTTCTTGATTTTTTTACTTAATAGAAGAATTACTTTAGTTGGTTTTGGAGGATTTATTACTACTCCAATTTTATTCATTTCAAAATTATTTAATATCTTTTACTTTTCTTCTAATAGAATTTACATTCATGAGCAGAATATTATTTATGGTTTAGCAAATAAAATAAATTATTTAATTGTTGATAATGCATTTATATCATTTCCAAAATTCAAATTGCGTAGTAAAGAAATCTTTGTTGGAAACGCTTTCTTAGATAAAAATTTAACTAGAGAAAAACTAGATAATAAATTTATTAATATATTATTATTAGGTGGAAGCGCAGGTTCATTAGATTTAAACAATCAAATGTTAAAGAAAATAGAAACTATAGAAAAAAAATATAAAGAAAAAATTAAAATGTTTATTCAAATACCAAAATCTCATTCTGAAATTCTAAAAAAAAAATATTTAGACCTTATAGATAGCAGTAGGTGTATTTTTTTTTCTTTTAAAAATAATCTTAATTATAATGACTATGATTTTATACTCTCGAGATCTGGTTCAGGTTCTTTGAATGAAATTTTGTATTATTCCAATAACGTCTGCTTTATCCCTCATTTAATATCAAGAGATCAACACCAAAAATTTAATCTAGACTATTTTCTATCTCATAATATGAGCATAATAGAGTTTAAAATACCAAATAGTAAAAAGCCAATGAATCATTTTTATTTTAATCCAATTATTAATCCTTACTCTATTGAAAAAATAGTTTGCTACACGACAAGATGAAATTTTCAGAACTATCATCAAGAAAAGTTCATATAATCGGAATTAATGGCATTGGTATGAGTGCTTTAGCTATTTATTTAAAAAAAAATAATATAAACGTCTCTGGTAGTGATATTGCATACAACAGTAACACCATAATTTTAGAAAAATATAAAATTCCAGTATATATAGGCCATAAAATTTCAAATATAAAAGATAGGGATATCATATTTTATTCCTCAGCAATTAAGAATAATCCAGAAATAAAAGAGGCAAAAAAAAATAAAATACCTTGCTACAATCGATCAAAACTTCTCCAACTTATTTGTAAAGATAAATTCACATTTGTAGTATCTGGTTCACATGGAAAAACTTCAACTACCTCTATTTTAGGACATTTATTGGTTTGTGCAGGCCTAAACCCAACTATTATTTCTGGAGGAATTATGCACAACTTCGATCAAAATATATACCTCACTAACAGCAACTATGTGGTAGTAGAGGCAGATGAAAGTGATGGGACAGTATTCAAATTAAATCCAAGATATTTATTATATTTAAATGTCGATAGGGAACATATAGATTATTATAAATCTTACTCAAATTTAAAATCTAAAATTAAAAAATATATTATTAGTCAAAGTCATAAAAACGCAAAAGTTTTTATAAATAATGATGATTACTTTCTATCTTCATTAAAAAAATATTCAAATAATATAAAAACATTTGGTTCAAATATAAAGGCTAATGTTAGTTACAAACCAGTAAAATTAACTCATAGAAAAACATTTTTTGATATTTTTAAAGGAAAAAGAATCTTATCCAAAAATTTATCTACTAATTTAATAGGTGAGCATAACCTTCAAAATCTTACCGCAGTCATATCAGTTATAGATGATTTAGGTTATGAAATAAAACAATCACATATTCTTAATTTTAAAGGCACTAAAAGAAGAATGAATATTATTGGTAATATAAATAAAACTACATTTATTGATGATTATGCACATCATCCAACTGAATTAGAAATGTTAATAAAAATTTTACCTTTGTACAAAAAAAAATATGTCTTTTTAGTTATAGAACCCCATAGATATTCAAGACTTAATGATTTATACAATGAGTATTTGAGAGTACTAAAGGACATAAATAATCTAATTATTTTAAAAACATATGAGGCTGGTGAAAGCCAAGAAAAAGGTATGAAAAATTCAAAAAACTTGGTTAATGATTTGAATGTTCTCAATAATCAAAGAACTAAATATATTGATAATTATCGGGATTTATTTAATTTACTTGATCAGCTTGTGTCATATAAAAGAGAAAGTATAGTTATTTTCGCTGGCGCAGGAGATATATCAAATCAGATTCGTTTTTTTTATGACTCTAGAAAATAAAAATTTAATTACTAACTATTCATCTGCAAAATTTTCTTGGTTAAAATCTGGAGGTAAGATTAGCCATCTCTATAAAATTTATAATCAAAATGATATTAATAATCTTTTCAGTAAAAAAGGTATTAAAGAAGCACCATTATTAGTAGTGGGTAATTTATCTAATACATTAATTAAAGATGAGGGTTTTAATGGTATAGGCATAAAGCTTCAAGGTAATTTTGCTAAAATTAAAATAAATACTGATCATATGTTAGTTGGTGCTGCTGTTTTAGATAATTACTTATCAAAATTTTGTAGCCAAAACAGTATTTCAGGTTATGAGTTTTTATATACAATACCTGGCTCGATCGGTGGTAATATATTCATGAATGCAGGTTGTTATGATCAGGAAGTAAAAGATAAATTAATTAGTGTTATTTATTTTGATATAAATGAAAACAAAGTATTTGAAAAAAATATTAATGAATTAAAATTTGATTACCGAAGAGGTTTTCAAAAAAATAATACTATAATTTTATATGGTAAATTTAAAATTTCTTATGGTGATCAAAATGCCATTAAAAAATTAATGAAAGAGTATGAAGATATTAGAAATCAAACCCAACCCCTAAAAGCAAATTGTTGCGGTAGTATTTTTAAAAATCCATCAAATCAAAGTGCATGGAAACTTATTAAGTCCTCTATTGATGAGAGTTTTTATAATGGACCGGTAAAATTATCAAAAAAACATTCTAATTTTTTTGAAAATGATCCTAATATAAGTGCCAATAGTATTGATCAATTTATTTCCATAATTCAAAAAAGAGTAAAGGATAAACATAAAGTTACTCTCGAAAAAGAAATAAGAATTATAGATTGATAGATAAAATAATTAAATTAAAGAGCATTCTGGTAGTAGCAGGAGGATGGTCAGATGAGAGAGAAATATCTCTAATGTCTGGAAAAAATGTTTTTTCTTGCCTCAAAAAATATAAATTCAATGTTAAATTTTTTGATATAAAAAAAAATAATATTGAAAAAATTTTATTATTTAAGCCAGATATCATATTTAATTCTCTTCATGGAGAGTTTGGTGAGGACGGTGGGCTTAACTCATTTGCAAAAAAAAATAACATTGCTATTACTCATTCAGGTGCAATATCGTCTGCATTATGCTTCAATAAACGCTTACTGAAAAAATTTCTTAAAAAAGAACTTAACATATTAAGCCCAAAAGAGATCAAATATAAAAGTGAAATTAAATATCCAGTTATATTGAAACCAAATTGGGGTGGCTCCTCTAAAGGTATTAAATTTTTAAAAAATAAAAAAGATCTAAAAAAAAAGATCAATTATCATAAAAATTTAATAGAAGAAGTTATTTATGGAAAAGAACTTACAGTAACTGTAATTGAAAATAATAATAAAATTCAAACTCTTGGTGTGACAGAAATCGAATTTAAAAACAAACATTATGACTACAAATCAAAATACTCTAAAAATAAAAGTTTGCATTTTTTACCAGCAAGAATACCTAAATTTCAATATGACTTTATAACAAAAATTTCAAAAGAAATATTTAGTGTTTGTAGCTGTAAAGGAATAGCTAGGTTAGACTACATTATGAGTAATAAAAGTGGAAAAATTTTTTTCTTAGAAATGAATACTCATCCAGGATTAACAAAGTTATCTTTAGCTCCTGAACAAGCTAATTATCACAATATATCTTATGTTTATTTGTTAAGTCAAATTATCAATTCTACACAATGAAATTCAAATATAGTAAAATAACTATTTACATAATTTCATTGTTATCTGTAATTTTATTTATTTATTTTTCGGTTAATTATCTAATCAAAAAACCATATGAAATTATTAATTTTGTTGATTCTGATATACATGAGGATTTCGAAATTGAAATTACAAATAACCTTTATAGAATTAATAATTATTTAAAAGATTATTTATTTATTGAAAGTCATTTATTACAACGACAAGAAAATGAAATTAATATTTACTTAAATCTTAAAAAAGCCTTTTCAAAAAATATTTTTACAAAAGAAGTAGTATTTTATGATAATATTAAGGTACCATTTGATTATTTTAAGCCAAATTACTTAGACAGCATTAGTCTCATTGATATTTCTAAAAATACTATTCATATTAACAAATATCTGAACGAAAATTATCAAACTTTATCGTCCATATTTAGTATCGATAAAATAGAATATATAGATGATAGAAGATACAATTTAGTTTTAAGTAGTGGTAGGATAGTGATGCTTCCCAAAGTGATAGACTCAAAATTGTTATATTTTATTAAAAATAATATAAATATTATTGATAAAAGCACTAATTATAGTCATTTTCTTGATTTGAGAAATTTTCATAACAAAACTATAAGATTAAAATAATTGGATAGCTACAAAACAATAATTGAAATTGGATCTTTTTCTATAAAGACAA
>MDSZ01166453.1_pt1 | contig 13811 bp, 16 predicted proteins | sample 811201 | NCBI WGS metagenome assembly MDSZ01 (sample SAMN05326647, study PRJNA326480) | marine metagenome | isolation source: seawater | place: Indian Ocean: North | collected 2010
GATCTAGCACCAGCTTTAAATCTTGTCTGTAAAGGTCCAGCGAAGTTATCACCAGAGTCTTTGAAACCATTACCAGCAGATCTAACGAGAACTATATTATTATCTACTACTTCTTTCTCTGTCTCGTCATATAGTTCGATGTCAAACCCTGCGTCAGTTCCTGATTCATTTAACTCGATGTACGGGAATGAACCACTAGGAGTCGTAGGACCAAATGAAGCATTAATAACTGCTGGACGAGTATTTCCTTTGTAGTTGGCGTGTCCTGAGTCATTGTGATCTATAACAGCTTGATAAGCATTCATTATGTCAGTTAGGTTTCCACTACCTACTGAGCTAAAACATTTCAGAGCGTAGACTTTGATCTTTCTTGCGACACCTGCCTTAATACCACCAGCGAACACAGCACAATAAGTCCCGTGACCATTATCATCTTCATTGGAGTTGGCCGTACCATTGACTGTATACCCTGAACTAAAACCTGTTACTTCATACACTCGGTATGACTGTTGTTCTGACAAACCATTAAGGTCTGAATTGTTAGTTACATCGAAGAGTTCTGGATGGAGTCCGACATTGGTCCCAGTCGGGCGCGACGCTCCTCTAACACCAGTATCAAGAACGTACAGGTCAACACCATCAGCCTCTTCTGTAGAGAAGTAATTTCCATTCAGATAACTCCTATTCTGTTTAGTGATTCTATCAAGATGCCAGAAGTCATGTATACAAAGACAACCATATCTTAGAGGACTATCGTCATAAGCACCGTAGTCAGAGTTACTTCCGTTATACCAGTATAACACAGATGGTGTTGTAGCACTTACTGTGATACGTGTATAAGCACCAGAAGATCCTGGTGTACCAGCAGTGGTTATACCAGTTGTCCATTCAGAACCACCTTTATGGATACCGTCTGGAGTTAATGAGAATAATATTCTATGACCAGCATTAGAGGAATCAGACTGATCGAATGTATATGTACCGCCTTGAGCGAATCCTGTATACGTTGATATCCTATTATATACACCACCAGATGATGAGCTCATCTGGAAACGATAGTTACCACTATAGTTTGCTACCTTTACATAGATGGTACCACCACCAGTGGTTGTTACTATTCGTGTTGACTTATTATCTACATCTACTTCTGAATTATTATCATTGACGACATTAAACTCTCCATCACCAGAAACAAAGTTCTCGATTGCTGGTTCAGCTACTGGATCTATCTCGAACGACTTATCATAAGTAGCACCAACTACGTATGGCAATCTGCGAATAGAATCTATAGAGTCCTGGTCCTCACTGGGAGCAGTGAACTGTATAGTTTTAAATGTTCTAAAGGAACGAACAAACTCTAAATAACTATGCTGGCTGATGATGGCATTCTGAGCACCATCCAAAGTTGTTGAGTCTGCTACCTTTACTAAAAGGGATGCCATCTATATCGGGTCAGTATTATCCTCTTTTGTATTTATAGAACAAATGCCTGGAACAATCAGAGATAGAAACGCACCTATAGGTGAGTATAGAACTAGAGAACATCTGTGGTCTAGAATTGATGCTCCTTTTGATGGAACCTCAAAAACAATTCCCCATGAGGTAGGTGGAAAGTATGAAGACAGACCTATCATAGCAATAGGTACCACAAAAAATATTTACGGGAAGAGGTATTATCTCATAGTACAAGGAGATAAAACCCATTCCCGTCAAAGGTATGAATTCGATGAGAAGCATGATTTGATCTCATCAAAGTTTTTAGGATTAGAAGTTACTTAACTTTTGGTTCTTTCTTATTACCTTCTGCTGGTGCTTCTTCATTCTGAGAAGCTAATCTAAGTCCTTCGATTGCTCCTGACAGTCGAAGGATTTGTTCTTCTCGTGTCTTAAGAGCTTCTTTAAGTTCAGATACTTCTGCTCTAACTTTACTTTGCTGTTCAGTAAAGTCGGTAATCATTTCATCGATGGTCATAAGTTTTCGCCTCTAGTAATACGTGATTCGGCACCAATAACTGCGGTGCGTACAAGGTCAAGTGCTTCACAAGCACCTTCTAATTTCAGCACTTTATTACGTGCATCATTAAGTTCAGTAAGATCAATCCTAGTCATGAGACTGGCGTTCTTATCTAGTTCGTCTTCTGCTGTCTTCAATTCAGAACGAGCTTTGAGTAACTGGTTAACAAAGTCATCCCAGACACGATCAAAGGTCCATTCATTTTTAGTTTCAGTAGCTGCTTCAGGTGGAGCAGTAGGTGTTTCAGACATAATTTTTTACTTCGTCTTTGATGTGTTGTTCGGTTAATGCATATGGAGTAGCAAGATAGGGACGTGTGTCATACTTAAGATCCTTATGAGGACCATCAGCATATACGTATTGCATAAAAGCATTGATGTGCTCTTTGCCCGTATACTTTTCCCTCCAGTGGGGGATCTGACCTGTATATATTACCACATCTCCAGGGTGTAAGTCAATATGTAGGGTCTGTCCCTTCCATTCAAATAAGAGATCCCATCTGGTATCCCTAGAGATTGATAGATTGACTGCTATCTCTGAAGACCTTCTGTCAGTGTGTTTAACCAACTCACTTCCCTCAGTATATATGCGACCATAAGAGTAGGTAGGATGGAGATCCGTCGCTAATTGCTTCTCTATGTACGGTTTTAAGTACAAGCTCAATGCCTCAAAACATAGAGGAGAATACCAAGAGAAACATCCTGGTACTGTAGGATCATTATACCCTTCGTTACTTCCCATAGCAAGTAACGCATCTCTCATCAGTCTAAACTCTGTGTATAAGAGTTCAATCTGAGGTTTGCTTATAGCGTTTTTCCAGACTTTCAAGACTGGGGATCTCGTAGTAACGTCTGTCATAAAACTCACTCTCCAGAATAGTAGGTAAGCAAGGGATACTCATAGACAATCTCTGAGCATCTGGTTCTGCTTTATGATAAGCTCTATCAGGTATATAGATGAGATCTCCTGGCTTAAGTATACCTTCCCAGTCAACCTCTAACTTATCCTCTTGGAGTTTATCATGTTGTACACGAAATAATGAGGTTGCTCTATTCTTATATACAGTCCACTTAGTCTCACCAACTGTCTGTATTATAAAGTTAGAGAAGTTGTCGTAATGTGCTTTGAATGATCTACCACCACCTCTAGTACCATAGCAATGAATATCACAATTGACATTAAAGTGTCTTTCTATCTCAGTACATAGTGCCTTGGCTTTCCTATTAACTCTACTATAACCAGTGATAACAAATCCACCACCATCTCTGACATGTACATATATAACTTCCTTCTCCTGACATGGTACTGGTGACCAGTATGGTTTGTACATGCCAAGTTCTTTCTTATTACCATCCTCTGCTATCAACTCCCAGAATACATCATCACGGTGTATGGAGTTCTCTACATCCTGCCAAGAACAATATGATTCAGCTGCCTTTAAGAATCCCTCAACATGGATACATCCATCTTGGTTGAATAGATCACGCTGCGCGAAGAAGTCGTTCCACATTAGGTTTTCTTTCAACAAGGTTTATAGTAAGAGCTATTCTAGCATCATGAGTTTTAGGACATGAACTGGCATGATAGTGTTTACCATTAAAGATGAATAGTTTATTCTTTTCTGGATGACACCGATAAGCAATATTATACTCTTCTGATTGCTTAGTCTCATGGAATACTACAGTAGGTCCATCAGAGTCATTCACATAATACAAACATGTATAGTGATTACCAGAGGCAGTCTCTGGGTAGTCAACATGTGGAGTGTTATGTAAGTTATGATCTGGTCTAAACGTAGCAAAGTTCAATCCACATCTAATCCTAGCAAGGTACCACATATGTTGATCTAAACCTAGTTCCTCTCTTATATAATGATAGATGAAAGAGAAGTGGGGAAACCATTCACTAGCATTACCATCTACCCAAGGAGTATGGTGCATACCTGGTTGACTATGATAAGTTTCAGGTACTTCCTTCCTATCATAAGGAGCAGCAGTAACATCATCTAACCAGTACCAAGGGAACTGATTACCAGTCATGATGTCATGAAGTTCATTCGCTAAAGAATCAGGTAAGAAGTTCTTTATTTCTTTTATCTTTAAGTCAGCTATCATCTTAAATTAAATGCTAATGATATTCTATCCTTCTCGGATAGGTTTGCTTTAACGTGGTGCTTAACCCATGCTGGAAATATTATAGCACGATTTTCCTTAGGTTCATACATCCACTCAGCACTACTATATCTAGTCTCATTGGGGGCAACCGTTCCTAGAGCATAATCATTATCTCTAGTAAAGCATAAAGCACCTGAGTCCTTAGGAGCTCGTACATAGAAAGACCCTGACAGCCTTGCTTCTGGGTGAACATGTACTGCGTTATAAGAGAACTTAGGATTTATATTAACCCATAGATTATAGACCTTAGGATCACATGGTATACCCAGATCCTTAGCCCAGTGAGGTGCTTCTTTATTAATCCAGTCTATGAGAGGTGTTAAAGGTGTATCATCAAACTCATAGAAGTCATCAGATTGCCATCCACCAACGTTTGATATAACTCTACCATTAGAATCATCCTTTTGTCTGTAACACCAGTATTCTATATCAGAGAGATTGAAATCTAAATCAAACCCCCATACTGGTGTTGGAAATATTTCGTCTACGAACATTAGTAAGGTTGCTGCCCTAAAGCTGGTGATTTAAAGACTCTTGCTAAGGACTTATATTTAAATCCAAAGCAATGACTCCATCTCCATTTTACACTATCAGCGATATAAGGGCAATGGGGTATGTTACCATTATAGATTGTCATGGTACCATACTCACAAGGAGCACTAGCTTTCTTTATGAATCCCCAATGGATCGCTTCTCTAGTTGATAGATTTTCCCACTGCTTGATATGATTTCTTCCGTCTCCAACCCACTCGTGCCATTCTGTATACCTGTGGTGACGTGGATCGAGTTGGAAATCAAACCTTCCCTCATCAATCGCTCCTTGAAACTGGTAGATATTTGTTGATGTTTCTCCTTCGTCATGTTTAGACAACCATAGATTACCGATCCACCCCTCATCCACTGGGAAATCTACATGGGGTATTCTTGAATGACATACAGGACGACAGTCATCCTTCCAGTATATATTACCCCACTCTGATAAACGTTCATCAATGAACTCTAAATCTCTTCCCTGTTTAAAGTGTTCTTTGATTACGAATGCTCTGACCTCTTCACATAATGGTTGTGTTATCCAGAAAGGTAAGTGATGTACCTGAAAAGGATTGTGATCATGAGCTTTATCCTGATTGTTAACGTCTTCTATAGGATAACAATAAGCAATATTCTTAAACAGATCCAATCCACCAGGTTGAAATATATCCCACACTTCCCAGTACCAACTGTGGAACTTAAATTTCCATTCTTCAGCAGGTCTAAAGATAGGATGGTTTTCTAAATATTCTTCTCTTCCTATAGGAAGAACATTAAAGCAATCAATCGTGGCCATAGAAATTAAATGACATAGCAATACGTGGACCTACCCTGCTAGGTTCTACTCTGTGTCTAACCCATGAGGGGAATAGTATATATTCATACTGTTCAGCAGGGAACTCAGTTGATATGGTAGAGGTACCTTTCATACCACCATAGGGTTGCATCCTTAAGATATAATCTAAGGGATTACAGAACCTAATGTTAGATGAACCAGATGGTTTCTTGAAATAATATACAGAGGAGATCTGACACTTACCCCACCATCCATCATTATGACTGTGTTCTATAGTTGAGTCACCAGCGAAATGCTTATTAGCCCAACCATCATGACAGTCAATATGCATCATCTTTTTATACCCTAGAATATTAACCCAGTAATCTCTAGCAGCATATGTCAATGGTTTCATCAACCATTTGAGTTGTTCTTTTTCATGTAGAGTTAGATCCTGTGGTCCTGTAGAGAGTCCTGTTTCTCCTTCAAACTCTCCTAGCTTCTTATCAAGAAATAATCTATTCAATAAATCTTCAGTCTCTGCTTCATCATATTCAGAAGGTATGATCCTTCCTTTAGCAAATGGAGTAGAGAATAAAGGAACTATATTATCCATTCCAATACTTCCTTAATATTTTATTAGTCTTCAACTGTCTACCAGTTACATTGACATTCTCAGGGAACTCATTATAAGCTGTATACATGAACTCCTCTTCTAATCTATAATCCTCTGGAGTAGCACAGTCAATACTCATATCAATACCACCCTCTAGAATTTTTCTAGACATAGGGATATAACAAGCAAGTGGAGTACCTGCTTTAATACATTCATCCCCTTCCATTACGTGCCAGAAGAGTTGGACATTGACCTCATAAGCAGAACGTGGATCGAGAATACCAGATATTGCTGTGAAGCGAGTCTCATTAACGAATGGTACTTTTGTTTGGAGAAATACGATGTCATCGTCTGCTTGTATACGCCAAGTTGTATTAATCTTTATGACCTGATCTATTGTTTGATCCTTACTAGAATCCATCAACCACTTGGATACATTCTCATCATGGAGTACCACATAGTCTGATCCAGGTGGTGCGAATGGAGTAGTAGTGAACAGTATACTATGACCATCTCCATTAGTATGTACCTTGAAGTCAGCAGGAGCATGAACTATATATCCAGTCCTCATGATCTGATTGATAGCAGGACACTTCCCAATAGAACTAGGGAAATGGTGCTCACCCATGATCAGTTTATTAAAAGGACACTTACCTTCTCTTTCCTTATAGTCCAACTTCTCTTCCTTTGTCCAAGCTCGTGACATCTCACTAGCTTTGGTTACAGGATATAATGTATGGACACCTGATGCTAGACTAAAGAATCTTGCCTTTGGTCTTTTCTTATTAAACATAGATATTATTCTTTAGGTAGTCATAATGAACTGGCTGTTCCTTAAGGTATTTTAGCACACTCTTCTTATATTTCAAATACCTATCCCTAGCGTGCTGTGCTTCAGCCATAGAAACCTCTCCTCTAGCTAGTTTATACTGGACATCAGTACGAGACAAAGGATGGTAACCCAACCCTGCTGCTATGTAGATGAGACCTCCTAGATCTTTAGGGGCATTCGATATGTTGAAACAATGTAGAACCTCTTGATACATTCTAGGTGATCTTACAACTTTGTCAAACATCTCTTCATATGAGAGTGGACTGTTCTGAGTATAGAACTTCCAATAATCACTGTCAGTCCTAGGGGACAGGGTATAGTGTAGTGCTACAAACTCTTTCATAGCCTCAAGTTCATAGCTTACAGCATGGTTAAACCCATCAACATCTACCTGGGTGATATGTCCATCTCTACGTTCAAATGTATCTACCAGTCTGAGTATATTCTCATGTGTAGTAAAGAGTCCAGTAGATTCTAATGGTTCCAAGAAACCATATGATAAACCAATACCAATAACATTCTGTACCCAACCCAAATGCCTCTTACCATGTGGGAATTTAATATGATCTACTTCACCATACCATCCAGTCTCTACTCTGAATAAGCTTTCAGCATATTCCCTATTACAGAACCTATCAGAGTATACGAACCCTTTACCAATACTATCCCATAAAGGAATAGTCCACATCCACCCATACTCCAATGCTTTACCATCAGTATAGTTCTTCATCTCTTCTCTCTTATCCTTGTAAGGGAGATGAGCAGCAACAGCACTGTTGTTAGGTAGATCACTAAACTCGTAGAATGGTGTACCTAAGAACTTACCCAATAGGAGAGAACTAAAACCTGTACAGTCAATGAAGTAATCAGCTTCATACTGAGTACCATACTTGTCAACTACAGCAGTTATCTTATTTAAATCTCTTTTACAGTCAACGATCTCAGCGTATGTATGCTCAACATCTTGACATATATTATCTCTCAACCAACCACCAAACTTAGTAGCATCAAAATGATACGAGGTATCCCATCTTCTTTTAAAGTTACGAATATAGTCATCACGATCTACAATTGTATTAGTTTGTGCTAAGTAACTAATAGGATTATAGAACTCACAGAATGTAGTATCTGGAAATATATCTGGCATCATGTGATGTAGATAATACCACATTAAAAAATCACCATCTGTATAGTCAGTGTCTCCAAATGGGTATTGGAAGACATCACCCTGACCTTTCCAGTTGGTGAATTGAATTGATAGCTTATAAGTGGCATTACACTCAGGCATCCAGTCCCGATCATCAATGCCAATACAATCTAGATAACGATTGAAATGTCCAAGAGTAGACTCCCCTACACTCAAGGGTTTCTTGAAGGGGTGTTCTATTAATTGTATTTTATAGTGTGGAAATCTTTTAGCAAAAGCAGCAGCAGTCATCCATCCAGATGAACCACCACCAACAATACATATTTTAAGCGTGTTCATAGTATGGGAGATCGATACCAGCTATGGCATCGCAATAATAAAATTCTTCAGGAGTTGGGAACTTGTCGATCTCACGATGGATATCTTCATGTAAATCATATCCTGATTCTAACTTCTTGAAGGAAGTTACGTCAAGTTGATTCCTTCTCTCAAGGTAATCAGTTGTCCACCCCGTACATGGACTGTGCCTGTGACCAGCAGCAATATAAGAATTACCAGCTAGCTTATCAAATTTCCAATTGTTAATCTCATCAGTCCTCAGTGGGAACTCATCACCTGGGAAAGGTTTGTGCTCATGTCTTGCCATACCATCAAGGTACTCACACTTGCTACTAATATAATCCCAGTATGGTGTATCATCTTTAGTAGTCATAAAGAAATGATTACCCACAAAGTGAGCAAAGTTACCAAAGTGCTTACGACAACGGAAGTTATACTGTGACCTGATTAAACTATTAACCTTACGATTCTCATGCATTGACAAAGCATCTGCCAAGAAGATAGCAAAGTTATGTACACTCAGTAGTCCATTAGATTCTAATGGTTCTATGAACCCACCAGAGAGTCCAATACCTACAACGTTCTTATGCCAAATCTCTTTGGCCATACCGTTTCTCCACGTAATCAAACGTGGTTCACCTATGATCTCATGATCACCTAGGTGTGCTTTCAGTTCTTCTAAAGCATCTTCATCAGATATAAAGGAACTAGCAAAGTTATACCCAACACCTAATCTAGATGTCAATGGTACATGCCATACCCAACCATTATCAAGTGCTGTACACCTAGTATGGTTTAGCATCTCCTTCGATCTATCTTGATACTTAACTCTACAAGCCCAAGCACGATCGTTAATAAGGAATGGGAACTCTTCCCATTCAACACCCATATGCTCTCCTAATAGGAGAGATCTAAAACCTGTACAATCGATGAATAGGTCAGCCTCATACTTACCATTAAGTCTTGAGATCTCACCATGTTCATTCTTTTCTACGTCTGTAATGGTGTCTACAACATGCTTGACACCACGAGGAACACAAAATTCTCTCTTAAGATACGTGGCAAACTTACTAGCATCCAAGTGATACCCTGCGTTTGCTCTGTAATTAAAGCTTGGGAAATCATCAGGTACAACTAAGTTCTCCTCAATGATTCTCCAATAAGGTACCATCCACTCAGCAAATGACTTGTCAGGTTTATGACCTGTCACATAGTCGTGGAAGAACCATTCTAGTATGTCTGAGTTAGAGTTCTCAGGGGCACCACCATCATAGAAAGGATAGTGGAAATCACCATACTCACTGAAGTTTTCAAATTTTACACTATACTTATACGTTGCTTCACACTCATCCATCCAGTGATCAGCAAGACCTAATTCAAAAGTCCAATCTTTAAAAAATTGAGTAGTAGATTCCCCTACCCCTATAGGTGGGATATCTTCTGACTCAATTAAAGTAATATCTAATTCTGGATGAAACTTACAAAGAGTAGCTGCTGTCATCCAACCAGCAGTGCCGCCACCTACAATACAAATTTTGTCAACTTTCATGATAAAGGTTAATTACTATCCAGTATATACGGGTCTACCTGTTACGGGATCTGGTCCCCAACCTGGGTCATAAGTCGTAGCGTTCTTAAAGTTAGTTACCTTCTGACGCTTGTTGGCAGGAAGACTATTCCAAGCGGGTGCCTCTTCAGTACCCATTTCAAATTCTTTTTTGTTAGCATAGAAAGTTGCATCAGCATCAGCAGCTGACTGCTTAATTATGTTAGCTTTGGTAGCTGTAATATGATCCTTCCATGTAGTAGTACCATTCATTTGGTCCCAATACATCATATCGAGTTGATCCTCGATCTGACCATACTCAACCTTGCGCTTCATATCTTGGTTTCTTTCCAGTCTATCAGCACTGTCAAAAAACTCTCCATTATAAAGCACCCAGAGATTCGTCACATTGTCGTCATCGCATGTGACCCATTTAATAGGAGCATCATCTCCCTGATATACCTCAAACTCATCACCTGGATCTCTGATGTCGGTGATAAAGCCTCGGTAGTCTACTAGACAACTTTTAGCCATGTTACTAATAAATCCTAACTCTATTTAGATGAATTCCATAATGATAACCGCACCAGCCATACCATTAGCACCTTGATACGATCTTTGGAAACCGCAATTTCCTCCAGCACCTCTAGCACCTTTAAGCTGATTGCTTCTTGCGCCCTGTGCCCAGTTACTGTGTGTACTGAGCGTTCCTCCACCAAAGAAGGAAGCACCAGCGAAACCAACATAGTTAATATGTCCTGTTCCACCACCACCGTATATATTTAGGTTACCACCTGAACCTACTCCTCCAAGTCCACCACAGTGTTGATAAACTTGGTTAGCACCTAGTCCACCAGAAGCAGACAAGTAGTTCCCGAAGGACGATGTGTTACCCCCGCCACCATTTCCAGAATAGTATGTACCACTTCCAGAACCTGATCCGACAGTACAGTATACACTTGATATACCACGTACGTCAAGAACCTCTTCTGAATAACCACCAGCACCAGCAGCCTCAGCATGACCTGATCCACCGCCACCGCCACCTACAACACGAACGATTACTCTATTAATGCCAGTAGGTCTGTACCAATATCCACTACTATAGAAAGTTTGTATACTTGAAGGTCCAAGATATTGGAACTCCGCTGTTGAATTATTACTTACTAGAAACTTACCAGCCTGTCCTTCTGGAGAAGGTGGGATAGAACTACTATTCAGCGTTGTACCACCCAATGATAGATTGTATCCATCGGGGATTAAAATCGCATTTCCCGACGCTGCGTCGAGTTCGTTACAGTAAACGTTTGACATAGTTATCTAAAGTTCCAAACACATACGATACCTTGCATTCCTCTAGCACCTCGTCTAGAAGTGTGGTATCCAGGAGATCCACCAGAGCCTTGAGCAGCCCTGTATTGGTAGTTATAAGCATAGTGTCCTCCACGAGGGTGTCCACTAGCACCTGATCCACCAAAGAATGAACCACCACCTAGGTTGCCAGACCAATATTCATGACCTGATCCACCACCACCGTAGATATTTAGGTTACCCCCTGAGCCACTCCCAGGAAGTCCACCACAATGTTGGTAGTTACGATTGGCACCATTTCCACCACTGGCAGACATATAGTTACCAAAAGATGTTGAGTTACCGTTAGCAGCACCACCAGAATAATAGGTACCACCCCATGATCCAGGCTGTCCTACTGTAACAGATATAGATGAGACACCAGTGACATCAATCAGTTCTTCTGCGTATCCACCAGCACCGCCAGCTTCTCCTACACCTGATCCTGCTCCACCAGCACCACATATTCTAACAAGAATTCTTTTTACTCCAGTAGGTCTTGACCATGTACCGTTAGATGTCCATACGTTCATAGACACAGCACCATGCTCTTCCCAGTTACGAGACGATCCATTACTTACAAGGATCTTACCATTCTGACCACTAGGAGATGGCATGACACTACTAGAGTCTAGGTTCTTAGAACCTAAACGCAACGTATAACCACTTTGGATGGTAACGTTTGACCCTGATTGGGGTCTCAATTCATTGACTTTTAGTAGAGACATCTCTTATTTAAATTCCCAGACTACTACCATACCATGTTTACCTTCGGGACCGAGGTATGATCGGAACCACCCGTTAGCACCTCCAGATCCAGGAGCACAACGGCTCATATGGTTTCTGGAATAATCACCACCACGGGGATGACCCCTAGCAGCAGAACCACCGAAGAATGAATATCCTCCAGTACCATTTATACGACCGTGACATGTACCGCCACCACCGTACATATTTACATCACCACCAGCACCAGTACCACTTATACCACCACCATGTTGGAAGCTTTGGTTAGCACCATCTCCACCAGTAGCAGAACAAAAAGCACCAAATGAAGTTGACGTACCTTGACCAGATCTACCTGAATAATAAGTACCAGATCCACCTGATCCAATAGTAACTCCAACAGTTGAAACACCACTTACATCAACAACCTTTTCAGCAAATCCACCAGCACCACCACATTCTCCATGACCTGAGGAACCTCCTCCAGCACCAACCAAGCGAACCAAACATTTATTAACACCAGCAGCCTTACTATAGGTACCTGAGCTTGTAAAAACTTGTATGTTGGTTGCTCCATATGTAGCATATACAATTGAATCACCATCACTACCTACTGCTTTATTGTTTTGTCCTGAAGCACTAGGTAGAACAGAATTCTGATCAATCTTCTTACCACCCAACGACAACGCTGTTGTTGCTGGAATAGTAATGGTTGAACCCGAATATGATCTCAGGTTATTTACGTATAATCTACTCATAGTTTTTTAGAGAATTACCCAAGCACCGCCAGCTGCGATGGAGATTGTGTAGCCAGAGTTGACTGTTAGCGGACCGTAAGAGGCGCAAGAGTCACCATTATTTATAGTGATACTCTCAGAGATGGATTGGTTATTACGCTTGATAATACCGTATCTATCTACCCACTGCTTAGATCCATCAGCACGTAGTACAACTGATCTCTGACCACCTGATAGACCAACTGAATCAGAGTCAATGTCTAAACCATTATCACCCTTGATCTGCATCCTGTAAGATGTCTGAGTAGTGTTGCCACTTGGTTCGTGGAATGTCCACTGACCACCATCTGTACAAGAAGCAAGTGAGTAATCACCATCATTTCTGAAGTAGAAATTATTACCAGTCTTAAAGTATGTATGAGAGTTGTTAGAGAAGTAGAATCTCTGTTGGCCACCATTGTCAGCGATCCAAGTGTTAACAACGTTGCTTAGATATGGTAAGTTATTTGAATGATAACCATCCAACATATCAGCGTTCAAGTTGCTGTTAACTGTAGTAGAAGTGATATTAAATGGAGCAGTACCAGTTGCTACACGTGACTGTATTCTTCCGAAGAAGTGTACAGTAGAATCATTATAACGGTACTTCATGACACGAGTGTCAGTACCATTGCTTCTTCTGTAGAAGGTTATATCATCACCTTGCTCAGAGTTAAATGCTCCAGGAGAGTTGTCTCCGTTGTAAGCAATACCACCACCATAGGCAGATGATTGTCCAATGTATAGGTAACCTGTACCTTGGTTATTACCATAAGCTTCAAAACCACACTGATAAGAATCACCTGCGAGTGCTTTTATTGTTGTGTTAGCAGATCTACCAGTAGATCCAAACTTAGCATCTCCAGATGAAGTTAGTGAGACACTTGGGTTGTTATCACCAATGCCCAAGCGACCATTACGGAAATAAACGTTATTGTATGATAGGTGTGTACCATTCCATCCGAAGCTATTTGAATCATTACCA
>MDSZ01221013.1_pt1 | contig 13811 bp, 11 predicted proteins | sample 811201 | NCBI WGS metagenome assembly MDSZ01 (sample SAMN05326647, study PRJNA326480) | marine metagenome | isolation source: seawater | place: Indian Ocean: North | collected 2010
CACCAGAAGAAATACCAACAGAGATGGCAACAGGAACATCACTGTTCTTGTTAGTAGCATGAACAGAAGCAAGACTATTCTCTGTCGCATCTAAGATAGACAGTTCATCATTGATTGTGCTAGGAGGATTCAGACTAGAAGTCAGAGACTTACTGCGACCATGAACCATCGCAGAATCTCCAGAGATATTTCTGAAGAACTTAGTGGTGTAAGCAGAGAAGTTAACACCAGGATCGAAAGAGTTGACGAAAATCTTATCGCCAGGCTTCATATGGATCTGCTCAAGGTGCTTCGCTTCACCTACAGCAATGGGAACACCATAGGCAAGGTAATCGCTGTCCTTGAATCCGAAAGAACTAGAGAGACCAACAGAATAGTTGGACTTAAGGTTAGTTTTGTTGGATACAGTAACAGTAACTTCGACAAGTTCTGGTGCCTCATACAGCAGGACGGGAGTTACAACACCTTGAGTCAGACTTGTAACAAGATTTCTAGTTCTACCAAAAGCATTGTTAGCAAATCCAGCAGTAGTAATTGTACGGACTGGTGAGTATGCAGATGTACTAGATGTTAGAGATGTTCCATCAGCATTAGAGACATGTCTTGCTCTAATGTAATAGGTCGTACCATACTGTAAGGTAGCACCAACTGTCTGAATCTCGGAGGTATCATTCAGTCCTGTAGATTCCCAAACTACTGTCTCAGATCCACCAGAGGGTGCAGACAATACAATCTGACCATTCATTGAGGGATGACTCATACACTGATAGTAGTATGTGCCTGCGGGAAGTCCTGTAGTATCCCAAACAATATTAGAAGTGCCCTCTCCAGTTACACCACTTGCACTAGTTGCACCCAAACCAGTTCTAATAGCCATAGGGTGACCACTAATAGCAGTCAAATCAATGGTAAGAGTATCACCTTGGGTAATATTAATTGTAGGAGCGTTACCAATTACTGCCCCATTCCTATCACTACCAGCACCACCAAAGGTATAGTAATCTCCACCATATCCTCCTTGCTGTGCTCCAGTAACATATACAGTATATGATTCTGCAGAATCACCACCTTCAAGTGAACTAAGAACTTGGAATTCAATTCCTTTCAGCGTACCAGACGCTGCAGCACCATTGATGGGAGAGTATGCACTAGATCTTAACTTCAGACCAGTTACATTATCAATGATTTGATTCTCAGTGGGTTCAAGAATTGTAGGTTGAGCAACACCGAACGAAGGAACATTAGTTCTGAAGGAAACAATTCCAGAGAATGCAGATTCATATGCAGTGAACGAAGAACCATCTGCATTAGACAGATGCTTAACTCTCATGTAATAAGTCTGAGCACCAACACCAGTGAATGATTGCTCTAAATTATTATCATCAGTAGGAGTATCATATACAATATTATTAAACTCATAGTCAGTTGCAACTTGGAACTGAACTTTCTTCAGAGTTCCAGACTCATATGAACCACCGATAGGATCGTATGCACCAGAGGTCAAAGCAATACCTGCTCTGAATACACCTTCCTCAGGGAACTGAGTAAGAGTAGGAGTATTAATACCACCAGCAGTGGTTCCAATAGCAGAAGTTGGATTGAGATAGAGAGTCTTGTGGGGTGCTCCTCTCAAGTTATAGTTAGAGTTCCAGTAACGATAGTCGTTTTCATCATAGATGCTGGAAGGAAACTCATCGTAAACAAAATTTGTGTTGTCTCTAGATCCACTGTCACCTGTAACAGAAGTCAACCAGTTTCTAACATCGATAGAGGATGCACTAGGGAATCTTTGTAGGAAGCATGCAACAACACCAGCAACTACAGGAGATGCTGCAGATGTGCCATTGAAGTATGCATCATAGAAACTACTATTGTATCTCACATAGTCTTGATAACCAGAGGTAGGTGAACCTGCAGCGAGCATATCATCAGCAGGTGCCCATACATCAATACCAGGACCGTTGTTTGAGTATGTTACTTTTCTTTCCTTAGCACCAGTCTGTACTACATCATCCAGAGCACCAACTGTAATAACAGGGTAGTACAGTGGATCTCCTGCGGAAGTCCAACCAATACCCATCGGGTTCATCCACTTCTTGTGTCCGATAGGAGTTAGGTTAGATCCATAGTTAGTGAACTCTGGACGAGGATCACCACTTGCAAACCATTTATCTTCAATAGCATCCAACTCATGATTATCATCAGTACCAACACCAATCTTCTGGTTGTTGTTACCAGCAGCAGCAATATGGATGACACCAGCATCCATCATTTCTTTACCTGCTTCATCGGTTGCTAAACTTCTAGCAGAAGATGTCCAGGATTTATAAGCACCAGAAACTTGGTTGGTGAGAGGATAGTATAACCAACTAGGATTTTGAGACGCAGTGGTGATACCGTTGGTGAACTGAGTGAGAGATTGAGTACCCTCAAATCTTACATTGTGAAAACCATTTAGAGTAGCAGCAGCTTGATATCCCCAACTACTATTAACAACTGTGGGTTTCTTTACTCCAAGAGTACCGTCTACTGGTTTATGAGTATGGAAGATCCTAATCAGATCATATGCATCCTCAATACCCATACCAACATTGTCAGTAACACAAGGCATGTTCCAAACGGTTGCCTTAGGTGCATGACCAAAGTTCTTACCAGCAGCAACGGATGCAGCAGCAGTACCGTGACCACTTAAAAGGTTGACTGTTGTACCAGCGACACCTGCTTTAGCAGCAGTGTAATTGGTGTTGTCAATTTGTACTGTACCAATGTTGGCATAGATAGCGGATCTTTGTGCTCCAAACTCCCACCATTCAATAGCTTTATCGGTTGCAATACCAATAGATCCATCCCAACGGGTGTAGGTATAACTATTGGTTACGGTAAACCAAGTTGGGTCAATGAGATAGGGAGCATCGAGTACAATATCCTTTACTCTAGATGTCCCATCATCATTCAAGAACTCAGGGTGTGCTGCATAGACACCAGAGTCCATGACAACAACATCAACATTGCTGCCATCATATACAAACTGGAATGCTACACCGTCTGGACTGCCAGATGGAGTCCACTCATAGGAATAGATAGATCCATCATTAGTACCATGAGCATCACCATAGGTTTCAAAACCTACCCTCGCAACGCCCCAGTTGGTTCTATTCTCTTCACCTACACTGTTACCAACACCAGTGATTGTTCTATATGTTTTTACTTTGCTACCACCAAATCTATTTTGGATGGTTGCCTGCATTGGTCTAGGGAATGCTTCGGGGTTATCCCTAGTTGATAACTCAACCCAAGCAATATCAGCATGATTCCTGAGTGCTGCTACCTCATCCTCAGACAGTTCGTAAGTAGAACGAACGGCACTCTGGGGTTTGGAGTTCGTACAGGTTACAGACCTGTCTGGAACATACTCCTCGCTAGAAGCGAAGGTGAGCAAGTTATGAATCCTATGCCAGGCTTCTGCACTGGTTGCACCAATGGTATATCTCTTAAGAGTCATGTCTGCGACACTATCAGGGCATCTTTTTTATATTTAGGTATGGTAGAATATATATTAGAAACAATCTTGCTATGAATATTGTTACTGGTGCCAAAGGTTTCATCGGAGATCACTTTGCTTGCACCGTAGACAAACCTCTAGAAATTGACATCGATAACTGCTTTGAATTACTAAACAAATTCAATCGGTGGGATGATGTGGACATGATTATCCACATGGGTGCTAGGTCATGGACCACTGACAAGGATATTGATGCTATCTATCGTTATAACATTGACTATAGCATAAAACTATTTGAGAAAGCAATTCAGTATGGTATCCCCGTCAAGTATGCTTCCTCTGCATCTACTTATGGTAAGTGTGTGTCTACAGACGGCATTATTAATCCACTGAACTACTATGCACTATCAAAGGCAACAGTAGATTACTGGGTGCAAGAAAACATGCATCGGTTCTCTCACATCCAAGGGTTCAAGTTCTTTAATGTATATGGTTCAGGTGAGGTACACAAAGGAGAACAAGCAAGTCTTGTGAGCAAATTCAAATGGCAATCTGCTACAGGAAAGATTCATCCTTTCCAAGGATCTAATAAGGTTTTCAGAGATTATGTTTGGGTAGGAGATGTTGTTAATGTTGTCTTGACTAACAGTGCAGGCAGTGGTATCTATGATCTTGGTACAGGACATGCAGTAACTATTCAGCAGGTCGCAGATTGCATTGCACAAAAAACCGAGGCGATGGTAGAGGAAATTCCTTTCCCACCAAACCTCGTTGGTAAGTATCAGTTTAATACTCAAGCAGATATGAACTGGTTGTCTGACTCATACAAGTTCAAGACGGTCTTCGACTACATCAATCACCACGATGAATTCTAATTGAGTCAGAGTCAAAGTGTTGCGTTGAGAACTCAAACAATTCTGAGTCTTGCAACGCAACCATCTGGTGCTTGAGACCTACAGGAACATGAAAGTTATCTCCAGGTTCTAAAGTTAGGATCTCTGACTTCCCAATATCTTCATCCCATCCATAGTACAGTGAGATGTGACCGCTCTGTAAGTAGAAGGTCTCATCTTTTATTTTATGGTAGTGCCATGAACATCTCTTTCCTTTCTCAAGGAACAAGAGCTTGCCACAATACTTCTCGTTATTTACGATCCACTTCTCGTAACCCCATCCCTTAGGAACGAAAGTAATACTGGTCGAAGAATTTGTCTGACTGGATTCCTTTGTCATCGATGTAGAAGTCTGCTGCAGGTTTTCCTAGGAAGAGTGCGTCGTACTTACATCCCCAAGAGTTTAATTGATTGATGGTAAAGACATAGTATTCTTTACGGGCTGCCTCACGATCATTCTTAAATGTTCCCATACCTCTCGCAGTATGGTAGATGATCTCGTGACCCTCATCATGTAGTTTATTTATGATCTTGATTCTGTCCCAGCGTGGGACTGCATCAGTATATCTACCATCTCCTTCACCAGGATAGCATATGGTGCCATCGATGTCTACATTATACCTCATCATTAGTTACCATGTAATTAATCTTTCCTTTCTTTCCAGCGTTGGAATTCTCAGGAACATAAACCATTTTACCATGCTCGGGGAAGTATGTATACTCCAGTTCAGATCTTCGTAAGGTATCCATGACATCATCAACTGTTTCACAGATAGTATCTCCACCGAGATTGAAAGATGTATTCAATAGCATTGGCACACCAGTTCTATCGTAGAATTCTCTGATGACATTATAGTAGTTCTCGTTTTGTTCTTTAGATACTGTTTGAATTCTACAGGTCTTATCTAAAGTCAATACTCCAGGTATCTCTCCCCAAATTTCTTCACGAGCATTGACTGCGTACATCATGAAAGGACTCTCCTCAAGACCACGCATATCAAACCAGTCATGAACATGTTCTAAGAGAACAGAAGCAGCAAATGGTCTCCACCACTCACGACCTTTTTTCTTATTGAGAATCAATTGTGCATCAGGATTTCTTGGATCAAATAATAATGATCTATTTCCAAGAGCACGAGGACCCTGTTCAGATCTTCCTTGGAAGATTGCTACTGGATGACCTTCCATAATCCTATCAACAACTGGTCCAACTCCTGCAACAAAGTATGATCCCTCTGGCATGATATGAGTATTTGGTGGACCTAAGTAGAGACTCTTCAAAGGTTTGATCTTTGTTGACTTTGTTACTTGTCTGTACTCAAGCATTGCCTGTCCTACAGGAAGACCAGCGTCATAACAGATTGGTTCTACAAATAACTTACCACCTTCAGGTAGATGATTTAGATACTCGTAGTTAGCAACACAATTTAAAGCACAACCTCCAGAGAGAACAACATTTTTACACCCAGTAATCTCCACTGCTTTCTTAATGAGACTCACCATGTAAGTTTCAAAGTCCTTCTGAATTTTATAAGCGATATTACAATTGACTTCAAATTTAATTCTAGGGTCGGCAACTTCATCTGGACCCTTCAATGAAGGACCAATACGAACAATCTTGTCATCTGTATCAGATTTTTGACACCTTTTGTTAACATCATTATACATCAGGTATATGTTCATTCTATCTAAAGGTGCGATGTAGTCATAGTATTCTAATATGACACCATTGTGTACTCTGTAGAATAATGATTCATTTACCTCACCATCATCTGTTATAAACGATTTTATATTTGAATCCTCTTTACCATAAGGAGCAAGACCCATCAACTTTCCAGAAGAAGAGTAATCGTATCCAATATATTCAGCAGCTGCAGCATATGCCATGCCGATACCTGTTGTGGGATTCTTAACTTGATCACCATCATACTGACCAGTATCAGGGTTATAGTCTTTGAATATAGGAATATATCTCTGATGTAGAAGTTCAAAATTATCTGGATAGGATGCTTTGTAAATACTTTCTACTTCATGTCCATCATCCTTGATTGCTCCAGCACCATCAACTACAACAACAGCAGCTTCCTCAAATCCAGAGTTGTAAAAACCAATAGAGGCATGGGAGAGATGATGTTGCTGTTCAAAAGACTTGTATTTGTATTGATTCTTTCTTAATACCTTAGATGCAATCAGCAAAGTGCTATCTACAGATTCCTTTACCATCTCTGGCAATGTAGGAATTTCAAGAACAGTAGCAGCAATTAAAGAATTTCTATCAATAATATTATTGGCACGAAGAATTGACATGAAGGGATAAGAATCATTCTTTCTATGAGTAAGTCTCTCTTCTTCAATCATCCAATCAACTTCACCATCTACAAGATAAGCAACAGATGCGTCGTGAGAAATGTTAATTGAAAAAATATTTTTTACATCTCCAATCTTAATTTGAGTTGGTGACTGCGGAGGGGATTGGTTCATTTTCTTTCTTACAAATCTCTTAAATGGTGACTCAAATGACTGATTCATAGACCCAAAATCCTATCAACATCCTCCATCCTGATAGTATATGTGCCAGGATTCTGCACCGCTACTGCTGCTGCCTTGTTTGCAAAAGCAATAGACTCTTCCATAACAGGGAGTTGAATATAATAAAATACTAGAGCAGCAAGGAATGTATCTCCCGCTCCAGTGACATCAAAAGTTCTTACAAGATCATTACAAGGAAACTTTTTACTATTCCACACAGCACCCTCGGCACCGAGAGTAACAATCATATTCTCTCCATTAGGAATGTTACTAGAATCTAATTCCTCAAACTCTTTCTTGTTTATCTTGTAGACAACATTACTAAACTGAGTGGGTAGTTTAGTTTTCTTAGTGTCAACAAATACTTTTGTGTTCGGATATCTACTAGCGACATAACTAATAGTCTCAGTGTCGGGTAGATATCCTTTGTTATAGTCAGAGATTACAATCGCATCATAGCTATCATGTAACAATGCCATTTGCAACTGAGATGGATGCAATGGTTTTACATTAGACTCAGAGTCCACTCGGACTATCTGCTGACCACTTTTCTGATCAATATATCTCGTCTTCTTTAGTAACTCTGTATTGCATAAGAAGTTTACCGTGATGCCAAGCGACTCTAGATTCTGCTTAACATTACCTGCCATACCAGCAGCAGTATCGATACCAGATTCAACAAGAACAGGTACAGGTGCTTCTGGACTCAGACGATCACAGTCTCCATAGACCCACTCATCGGTACAATTATCCCCGATCAATAATACTTTGTATTGTTTTGCTAGTTGCATAATTTTCTAGACGATCAAAGAATTTCAACTCAGCGGCATGCATGGATCCGATAACTGTTTTATCTTTCCAATCTGATCCCACTATCATTGTATCAGGTTCATATGTTTTTATCAAGTTCTCTAGTTCTTCATCACTAGAGAAAGAGAAAACTTTATCTACAGACTTAAGTGCCAGTAGCATTACTTGTCTATCTAGACACGAATTGACAGGTCTAGATTCACCTTTCATCTCTCTAACTCTAGCGTCAGTGTCGATAGCGACAGCAACTTCATCACCGAGAGACCTTGCATAATCTAAGAGAGCAAGGTGCCCACGGTGGAGAACATCGAATGTCCCATTAACAAATACTTTAGTCATTGCTCATAGTAATCAACTTACCATACTCAGGGAGGTACAAGTATTGGATCTCAGAATAGTACAGAGTGCGAACAGCATCATCAAGAGTTTCTACTAATGGTTCTCCACCAAGATTGAAAGATGTATTAAAGATGATAGGACACTCAGTCTTCTCATAGAATTTTTTAATAATATTATAATAGTTTTTGTTCTGCTCTTCAGTCACAGTTTGAATACGACAAGTATTGTCAACATGAATGATCGAAGGAATCTTTTCCTCAATCCCTGGTTGACAATTCACCGCGTACATCATGTGCGGAGTCTCTTCCATGCCACGGAGATCAAACCATTCATGTACATGTTCCTTAAGAATTGATCCAGCAAAAGGACGGAAGAACTCGCGATGTTTGACAGAGTTAACATGATCCTTTCCGTCTGGATCACGAGGATCATACAGAATAGAACGATTACCAAGAGCACGAGGACCAGACTCAGATCTACCTTGGAAGAGAGCAACAATATTTTTGTTGGTGATAAGGTCAACTACCTTCTCATCATCTGCCTCTTCTACGATAGCACCATACTTATCTGCAGTGTCAACAATCTGTTCCGTAGAGTAGTCATGCTGTGGTCCTAAGTATAAACTCTCACCAAAGTCTCTAACTTTAGCATCCTTAGTTACTCTATGGTATTGATACAAAGCAGCACCGATAGCAGTTCCTGCATCATTACTAATTGGTTCAGCGTAGATAGTGATACCTTCATCTTTCAGTTGATCAAGATAGTAATAGTTTGCCATGCAGTTCAAACCATAACCACCAGAGATTGCCACATTGTTGATACCAGTAAGATCTACTGCAAACTTAATCAAGTCACAAACTTTTTCTTGTGTCTCTGTTTGAACTTTGTACGATAGATCTTTTCTACTCTTCAACCTAGTATAATCTTTAGGTTCAACACCTTTAGGGGTCAACAACTCAGTGCTACAGAAGTCATTAACAATTGCAGCGTTAGGATATGTTGGAGTAATAAAATTATTATTAGCTGGAGCGTAGAAACTAGCAGAGTTTAGATTAGGGTTGAAAATGTTTGGGATATTATCATTCGGTTCTCCGTAAGGAGCAAGACCCATTGTCTTACCTGCTTCGATAGCCTGGAACCCATTGTATTGTGTTACTGCCTCATATGTTTTTACGATACCAGCAGTAGAATCTGCAATCACAATAGATTGACCATCATCATCTGGATCAAGAACTTGATTCTGGAATTGAGTTTCGATAAGAAGGTTTCTAAAATTATTACCACCTAAGTGCTTGTACTTAGCAGAGATACCATCTGGATATGAGCAACTGAAAATACTTTCAGTCTCCCAGAGCATAGTTTGTCTGCCATTTGAATTGTGCTCAATAAATGTACCAGCACCATCAACAACTAGAGAAACTGCATTAGAAAATCCAGACCGATAAAATGCACAAGCAGCATGAAGTTTATGGTGGACATTACCGAGGTCGATGACCTGAGGGTGTGGAGTATCTTGTCCTGTATGGATTCCAATCAGTTTAAGTTTCCTTGCCAGACCAGTATAGGGATCCTCCCCAGAATAATCTAGAGTTCCTAGTTGACCACTCTGACTCATCAGTTGAGTGTGAGCAATGACAAGGTAGTCTAACCTATCAGTATACTCTTTGATCTTGAGTAGTGATAGAAGAGGACCACCGTCATACTTTACTCTGGTGAGTCTTTCTTCTTCGATAGCAAAAACAATCTCACCATCTTTTAATAGACAAACACCAGCGTTATGTCCGCGAGTGATGCCAGCAATCCATTGACTCATTTTCCAAATCCTTTAGATGTGTTTTCTTCTACGGTAACTGTGCCAGAATATTTTTTAGGTTTACCTAATCTCTTCCTACATGAAGTAATAACTTTTTGAATATCATCCTTTGTCATTTCCATACACTCATCATTCATCATGTCCTGATAGTCTTCCGTTGTCAATCTAATTGGAGAGAAGATTCTATTCTCTTCACCAAGATCAATTATATCAAATGAAGGATCTCCAGGGTAGGAAATATTAATAGGATAAGTGGATCCAATTACAGCGGTAGCAGTAGTTCCAACTGCCTTTGCAATGTGCTGTCCAACAGAATCACATCCTAAGAAATGATCTGATTGTTCAATGATACCTGCCCACACTCTAATGTCTGCCTGTGGCCATCCACATGGAGTTCTACTAGCATCTACATCAATAGGGAATTGAAACTCACTCATGATGATGACACCATAGTCCTCTCTGAGATTGTTAATAATCTCAACCAGATAACTCAAGTGAAAACTTCTAGAGGTTGGATCAATAATATACTGACCTTCTACCTGCACACCTCTACCAAAAGGTTGAATAACAACGACTTTATCTTTACCAGTCTTTGCCTTGACCTCTTCTACAGTATTGATTGCAGCGATTGCTTCTGCTTTTGAAAGTTTAATCTTAGGTGCAGGCAGATCTCTGGGTTCATCTAACCCATTGATTTCCATGTCAAATGCTTGAGCAATACTACATTTTTGATTGTAGTAGTGCCACATTCTATATGGTTCTGGAGTGACACAATCTCTATCTTTGATCTTATCTTCAAAGAGATTTTTGTGCCAGTTATCGTAAGTATATTTGTGGAGGACTGGATGTGCCTTATAAAAATTCATCCCACCTTCAGCAACAATCACAAAGTCATCGTGATTTTCTGCGTACTTTTCTAGAGCAGGAATGGAAGTAATTACTCGACCAGCACCACCATTAATAAAGAATGCTTTCGCTCTCATACTGTTTAGGTCACCAAAGTATATAGTTAGATAAAAAGAACCTGCGCTAACCTTTCTGTGGTGGTAAACGCATCTTCACTGTACCACTGAGCATGTAACTGATCAGCTTCATAGAGAATACATCTATTATACACCATTTCAAACTCTAACTCAACCTCCCACCCATCTTCTTGATCATATTGCCATTTATTCTTTGCATGTTCGTTGAAATATCTTTCTACTCCTGGTTGTAATGTTCGTGTACTCTGCTTACCAGACATAGAATACAATCTAGTACCACCATTACACTCTTCAGGAGTATTCAAATATATTACAGCACCAAAGTGTACACCATAGGCATCTGTATGAGGATATCCACCACCAGGATCCCTAGTCGTAGAGTTCATCACATTACATAAGAAGTTTGTCTTATTCCAATTCTCTTCCCACTTTTCCTCATCAATTTCTGTTACCCAAAGTGGTTGATTCTTTAGGTTATCAAAAGTAGGTTTAAGATTTTCTCTAACTCTAGAATCTTCCTCGTAAATTCTCCAACCAGGAAGACCAGACATTAAGTTAGGTCTGTCTTGTAAATTACAATTAAAAGCATACTCTCTAACAGAGTCTGGGTCTTTGTAAAAATTATCTATGATTAATGCATTCCTATTCTCTGCACCAATCTCACTGACAAGAGTAATGTCAACTTTATCATTTAATTCAAACATAAAATCCTCACATACAAAAAAATTCTGGGAAAATTTTTTCCCAGAATCTGTAAACTAAAATTTGATTTTGATTCAGGGGTTGAGAGCACCACCCTTTTCATCAGGTGCAACAGGCCACTCGATGAGATAGATAGAGGTTCCAATTCCTGACCAGTCGCTAGGAAGATCTCTTAATTTCTTTCTATAATCAAGCCAAGGTTGCTTGACTGCATCAGGCATGTCCTCATTGATTTTAGTGTCGCTGTTAGAGAGCATGTTATTTCTAACATTTCTAACCGAAGTCCAGGAATATCGTTGAGACTCTCCACTACTAGAGGAGAAATCAACATCGTCATACCTAAAGGCAACACCAGACCACTCTTTCTTTACAACATCATAGTACATAGACCGAGGATCAATCGCTTCTGTGAAGCAAAGTGGATCCATGATGTTAGGATTAGGTGCAGTGGGATCTCCACATTCTACATCCATTCTATCAGGATCATATTCTTGACCCCATAAATTGAGAGCATGTAAGGGATACTCTTCAGCATCTAACTTAACTTCTACACAGTCAATAGGGCAGGGCATAAATCCACTCGGATCATCCCAGTCCCACACACCATGTGATCCAGGTTGCTCGATGATACCATTCTCATCGGGAAGTTGCCACCTAGTTCTAAGGTATCTAGGACCCTTGTAGGTAGCAATTCCTACCTCCGTATCGTCTTGCTCATCGCCACAATACTCTGTGGGAACAGGGAAGAGAACAGTCTTAGTAATTTCGTTGGCAATTGTATGCCCAACGGTAGTTTTAATACGATCCATTGCCATGGGATTGATTCCTCCTTAATTATTCCCAGTATTGGACAACAACGAGTCCGCCCTGACCAAATCCGCCCCAGCAGCAGGATCCGTCATTAAAGGGAGACATGCCAGCACCACCAGGGAAGAATGACTGACTTCTGCAACACCCTTGAGCGTTTGCTACAGAACAAGAGTCATCACCCGTGGTTGTAGGAGCACCCCAAGGACCAACGCCACCGCCAGTCATAGGATACATCGTACCCATACAGTAAGAGTTGTTGAATCTCTTACCGTGTACACCTCGGATACCGAAACCATCTACAAAGCTAGGACCCTGAGTATGTACTGCTTGTACATTTCGGGGACAAGATGTAGTGGAGATACAAACATTACACTGAGATTGGTGCGAACATGCGTAGCAGAAACCAGCACACTGGTGCCAACCCCAAGATCCACCCTCAGCGCAGAAGTTACTCATTCCACCTGCGCCACCATCAAAACCAAAAACGAATGAAGTACATCCTTTTGTGCCGCAGCAGTTATAACCGTGAGAGTAACCGCAGCAAGAGCAGTTGCTGTTACCACCAGCACAGATCGTATAACGACTGGATCCAGGAGTGAAGTGATTGCAATGAGCAAAGATAGTTTTGGTTGCGTAAGATCCCGATCCACCTGCAGGACCATTAGCACAACAAATACCAGGAGCTCCGCTACCACCACCACCAGTCAGTTCAAATCGAACTGTGGTTGCTCTAGCAGGAACTGTCCAGAGAAGACAGCAACCTGGAGTAGAAGCACCGTAATGATTACTTCCATCAAACAGGAAGAACTGGTGAGCAACACCAGTAGAGAGACCTACAACCTGTCCAGGTCCCAATGAACTGGGAATGACAGCTGCGTCCCCCTGAATCTGCTTATAACTTTGATAATTTGCCATTACTCTTAATCGTAAATGGTGGATTCGTATTAGTATTTATGAAAAACATTATAAAAATAAAGGGAGGTCGCCCTCCCCAATCGAAGAATCAGATGGTGATGATTCTCCAACCTTGTGTGCCATCGTAGAAGACCAATTCAAAGGCAGCACCCTCAGTGGATACAACCATGTCTGCGGCATCACCCATGATTGGGTTACCATTTCTACCAATGGTCAGGTTGTTAGAATCAAATGCGTCACCAACATCAAAGATTCTAACGGAGTCGCCCTTGACAGGAGACGCAGGCAGAGTAACTGTGAATGCACCACCAGAAGTGTTGCAGAACGCTTGCTGTCTGTTGGCAAGGGTTACGCTGGAGGTTGCATCGACATTGGCGTATGCACCCAGAGGCAACCAAGCAGAACCGTTGTAGAACTCGAAACCGTCAGCGTCAGTATCGTAACGGAGACCACCTTCAATCAGGTCACCACCAGTCGGGCGAGAAGCTTGAGCACCACGCGGGGGAACAAGAATA
>MDSZ01094152.1_pt1 | contig 13810 bp, 15 predicted proteins | sample 811201 | NCBI WGS metagenome assembly MDSZ01 (sample SAMN05326647, study PRJNA326480) | marine metagenome | isolation source: seawater | place: Indian Ocean: North | collected 2010
CATATCAAGGCTCCAATAGCAGTGTGATTCTATGCTAGGAATGATTGTTGCTTGTGACAGAAATGGCGCTATTGGCAAAGATGGTGATTTACCATGGCGCCAGTCAACAGACTTGCAACACTTCAAGCAGGTTACAATGGATTCTACCATAATCATGGGGAGAAAGACATGGGATTCATTGCCCGGAGTATTGCCAGGAAGAAGGCATGTCGTACTTTCAAGAGGAGAAGTCGAAGGCGTGGAAGTTGTATCCTTTGACCAAGCACTGGACATGGAAGGATGGATTATTGGCGGTGGCCAAATTTACGAACTATTCCTTCCACATGTAAACCAGTTACATCGAACCATTATCGATACCCGAGTAGATGGTGCTGACACATATTTCCCAGATATCACTGATTTGGGTTTCACTCTAGCTGAAGAGCGACATGTCTCCGCAGGGGAACGTGATCAACACGACATGGTTTTCCAGCACTGGGTTCGCTGAAAATCAACTCAGGTTTGCCTTCCAGCGAGGTGGTCTGTTGCCAGACTCTACTTCGATAACAATCTCTGCATCTGCAGATTCGCCTTCGAGATCAGAGACCCTAAATGTGAATCGATTAGTTCCGACATCGGAACTAGAAGGCTTACCCCAAATCTGCCCATCAGAATCAACTGTTAACCATGCAGGACCACTAATTTTTGAGAAAGACATGATGTCATCCTCATCAGGGTCTTCAGCCATATTGGAAATATCCATACTATACTCTTGATTAGCAATAGCATTCTTTAGTTGAATTACTCCTGTTTGTGTTGGTCCTGAACTTCGAACATTTCTGATACTATTCATAGCAGTATCGTGTTTGCCCTCCAACAATGCTTCCTCTTCGGCAAACGCCAAATCTTCATTGAGTTCTATGTCTGCATCGCCATAGAATTCACGGTCATCAATACGGTCTTCCTGACGAATTCGGATACGTTCTTTCTTGCGTTCTATTTCAGCAGGACTGCGCATAGACCTTCTCCTGAATGAGCCCTTTTCTTCTCTGACCACTATTGGTGGTACAGGAGGTGTCTTTCCGCCAAGGAATGCTCTAAGGTGGGACTCGAGTTGGAGGAAACTCCAATGCGTATAGTTTGCAAGCAGACCAACTTCTTCCGCAGAAAGTGAGATTCTAACAAAGGTATTGTAATGGGGAAATCCATTACTGGCAAGCATTCCTGCAACTTCTGACAGTGCAGGGTTATCTTTGGGAATATTACCTAGAAGAATATGATCCCAATCTTCTCCAAAAATTGAATTCGCTGCTATTTCAGCAGTGGTAAATGAATCTGCAATTGCATTGATTCTTTTTGCTTGTTTTCTTGCGCTAGGCATTATCTTGCCTACAACTTGTAGCGGAGGAATTCCTGAATTTTCACACAACTTTTTCAGTAATTCCTTGACAAAGATACTCTGCAAGTCATAGTCATCTATAGTCGCTTCATATCCTTCTATGTCATGGGAATCTGCTTGAAGCCCATCGATTACCTGATCGCTAAGTTCTGAAGATTCAGTAAAGTACCAAAAGATTTCAACGTCATATGGTTCAATTCCATAATTGTTGTTTTCAACGACTTCATATTGGCTCGAATAAAAGGAGACTCCGTACTGTTCGCGATTTGCTTGTAAACCAGCTAGTAGTTCATCAACTCTATTTGAATAATTAGAGTCCGAAGATTCATTATTGAATACTTGGTTTCTTCCACGTGAACCATAACCAGTGGAGCCCGAGACTCTGTCAACAACACCAAAGAAATGCTCAATATTTGCTTGAATCTCTTCATCCTCAGGATGTCCTCTAACACGAATTGAGGAGTCTGAATTCAAGCAAACTACAATTTTCTCGACTTTACGCATTAGTAAGGGCATCAGACCAAAATTGTCCATAAACCCACCATCGACTGCTCTACTAACTCTGTTTGCTTTGCGATTCACATCTATCCCAATGTCATGCTCTTGAGGTTGCCAATGAACAACTGCAGGACAAGTTAGATCCTCAAATAATGACATATCTAAGAATCCTTCTCCAGATTCTGCTCTGGTATCTGTTTTTTCTGAGGTTTTTGTAGGAATGCCTTGCAATCCCCATCCAAGCGCACTACCGGTAATTCCCATCATATCCGAGATGGAAAATCGTTGAGAGCGACCATCATTGTTTCTGCTCAAGAACCTTGAGTCAATAACCACCTCATTTTCGGAACGTACTTGCCTTAACTCACTATCAAATCCAAATGATTCGATGTAAAATCCACCTCGTTGTTCTCTTGGAACTCTAACTCCTACATACAAAGGACTCATTTCCAATAAACTAAAATTCTCCCATGGAAGATTGAAACCATTCGTCTCTAAATGTTCTAAACAGTCTCCATTTGGTTCAAACTCCTCTCCATAAAAATGTTCGACAAAGGACTGTTGATTTTGAGCCAAAGCGTGCCCAGAATCACCAGATTTTCTTTTGTTCTGACCTGCTGCGCACATTCCCCCTACAATTATCGGATACGGTCTTTCCCTATTCACCAAATCAAAATCGTCTTCTTCGAGGTGCGGGTTGTCTTGCAATATGTCATCAAGTGTTTCATCAGACCATGTGAACCACTTAATGTGGTCCCAAGATCTGCGTTGATTCTCTGAGCCTGGACTTAAGGTACTATCCAGTGGATGCATGGATTCAAACAATCCTAGTGGTGCTAAAATCGACTGGCCAACTGCTCTGGACCAATTTTCATCACGGTTATTTAGGTACCCTTTCCACCCATGTAATGCTTTGCGTCCAATTCCACCGTAAGTCAGTGCTCGTAAGAATGCCGATGAATCAACACTTTCTCTGACTTCTTCGAAGTTTGTTATTTTGGAGAAATCTAAGTAATCACCAAAGAACTCTTCATCAGTCAATTCTTCTGGTAAAAATGAATAAGCTGAAACAAACCATGCTCCACCAGAGTTTGCACCAACATATCTGAATTCTTTGTCAAGACCCATCTGATGTAATGCGCGCATTGTACCAAAAGATGCTACTGCAGATCTAGAACCACCTCCAGAAAAAGCGATTCCAATATTTGGGCGCGACATTACTTCTGTTAACTCCTGTTCAGGGAAACTGTGACCTTGTTCCATCGTTGACCAATATTCTACATTCCTAGGCCTTCGAGTTTCTCTTCGATCTTCGCGTCGCTGCCTGCGAGCATCCTGACGTGCTCTTCTGTTAGCAAGTCGCTCGTCACGCTTCTGTTGGCGATTTTCTCTGCGTTCCGCACGATTCTCTCTTCGGTCGTCTTGGCGATCTCTGCGGTTGTCCCTGCGATCATCCTGTCTTTGATGTCTATCTTCACGACGTTGATCACGGTTTGCTCTTCTCTCGTTTCTTCTATCGCTCTCTCCGAAAATACTGTCGATTCGGTCCTGCCTATTTTCCCGGCGATCTTCTCTACGCTGCCTTCTTTCTTGACGGCGTGTATCTTGATTATTCCTGCGTTCTTCTTGCCTTGCAGCACGATTCTCTCTACGATTTTCTCTTCGATCTTGACGATTCTCACGACGAGTATCTTGATTATCACGACGTGTTTGTTGACGATTTTCCCTCTTAGCCTGGCGTTCAGCCTGTTTTTCCGCACGATTGTCTCGACGTGCTTGTCTTCTAGCTCCTCGTGCTGCTTTCCTTTCTTTTCGTGACTTGCGGCCCATAGTATCACCATGCATTTTCGGCTATTAACTATATCTCCAACTAATTTCTGAAACTAGCTATTTATCCATTTAGGAGGATTATTTACTCCGGAAGAATTTTTTCTGAGATTAATTCTAATTTCCACATCTGCCCACAACCCTTTGGAATTTGTTACACGTACGAGGATTTTAGTTAAATCAGAATCTTTGATTTCAGGCAACCCTGAGATTATACCTGAGGAAGATACTGACGCCCAGTTTCCACTTCCAATGTTTTCTGCAACAAATTTGTCAGTAGGCTCATAACCGTCAACCAGAGATGTAAGGTCGCATGAATATTGTTCCCCACATATCGCATCTTCTAGAATAAAAATTGGGATGCTACATTCTGATTTTTCATCATCCCGTTTCTTTGATTTACGATTCTCATCATCCTCTTTATTTGATTCACGATTTTCCTCTGTATTTCCATCTGTTGGTTCTTTATCTTGTTCTGGATTGGAACTTTCATTATTCGATTCGTCGGATTTTGATGTTTCAGGTTTCTTTGGTCTTCTTAATCGATTAATTGTTGCATTTGTTGCAACCCCACCTACCAAACCACCACTAATCAATACCAGTGGGCTTGTGCAATCAAACATCTTTGATGAATCGCATTTATTCTCAACTAATGTAACACTGTGATTATCAATTCTACATCCATCAGGGCCCACATAATCTGTTGAGTTGGTATCGCTACACTGATCTCTTGAATTGGGTATGCCGTCATTGTCATTATCTAAATCAACACAACCCGAACTGTCAACAAAGAGCTTTTCTTTAGTCTCTGGACACATATCAATATGGTCTGGTACACCATCATTATCACCATCTAAATATGTACAGCCACTTCGATTTACAAAAGAATTAGTTACTGGTCGTGTAGAAAGGCACATATCAATGTGGTCTGGTACACCATCATTGTCATCATCAGAATATGCACATCCTGTTGGATCAACATATGAATTAAGTAGAGTCAATGGACAAATATCACGATAATCTGGAACCCCATCGTTGTCATCATCGGAAATCGGTGAAGTTTCACTATCATACCAAATAAGTGTGTCATCAGTCAAATTTTCATAATAATCTGCCCATCCGTCATCATCACTATCAAAATTATTACTTTGTGTAGATTGATTAGGACAGGAGGTAGAACCATTTGGTGAAAAATCAATCTTTTCAGATTCAATCACGAGATACTGCTCACGATTTGGGGCTGATTCCAAGGAAATTTTTGCCTCGAACCAGTAACAGCCATCTCTTCTGGGATAGACAGTTCCATCATTACTGTCTATTGAGAAGAATAATATTTCACCGAAATCTATCGACTCAGAATTTGTTAAATTGTCCGAGGAAGATTTTTCGAATCCATGGCGGATCTTTGTAAAAGATCCAGTATCTGGATCTTTGTGCAGTCCCCACAATTGTACCTGGACATCATAATAAGTGTTATGCGAAGTGCCAAAAGCTGTAACTTTAACCCCCACACCATTTGATGAAATAAGTTCAGATTCTGAATTCATACTTAAGTCTCCTGTTGCAGGATCTGTTTCCAATAAGCTTCCGCTTATTTCAAAATCGAATCCGTTGTGATCATTACTAAACCAAGAATTCAACCAATTAATGTGAATGTCTGAACCACTATTGCCAGTGTTCTCTGCTAAATTTGTATAAACACCCTCATCCAATTCATAACTCTCCTCGGAATCAAAAATGTTTGTGGATAACAGTAGTAAAGAAATTATCAAAATAGAAAATATTGTTTCTTTTCGCATGTACTCGCCTCTTTGTAAACAGTAGCCCTCAAGCTCTGCATTTAATATGTCGACCGAGTGTAGTCATTTAATCAAATGGGTTGCGATACAACAATATGATACTGTAACAAACGGCAATCATGATTGGAACTACTGTACTCAAGATGCTGGTTTGCGTCACTCTAATATTTCCACTCACTGGATGCATCCAATCAAGTACGGGAACGCTGAGTTGTGGTGAAGGTTATGAGGAAATGTATGGAGGTTACGATTATGTCTATTCATCCAAAGTTGTGAACCCGGATAACTCTCTAAACGTTACAATCGAATTGCTAAAGTCTGGCGGTGGCTGGTTAGAAGATAATGAAGATTATGAGGAATCACAATCGGTTTGGATCAGCTTGTATGTTCAAATGGCAGATGGAACTGAAATAGAAGCCTCATACCAATCAACAGGATGGGAAGTCAATGGTGATTCAGCAGATGGCACATATTGGTCTACCTATCTTTACTACGAAAGTAGCCCAAATTTCTGTGACGATGGTTGTTCCCAAGTCAAACATTCAGCATCTTACGAGGGTGGGGTAATCTACTATGATGGAACTTGTGATTCATCTCCTTGGATAGAGATTGACTAAACATTCTAATTTGTAAGTAGGTTATTCACACCCTCTTGATTTCGAACCAAATTGGTTTATGATCTGATATTGAGGGTCCGCTGATCTCTTGATGAATTCCCCAATCTCCAGTTAATCTTCCATCCAAATCACTGGAAGTGATAATTCGGTCATAGGCACAACGCGACTCTCCAACAGTTGTGTCTGCATTGTCAGGAATAATCCAGGTATAATTTTCCGAATGGATTGGTAGGCTAGTTATTTCGCTGTAAGACGCGTATGAACAATCAGCATTCAAATCTCCTAAAATAACATAATCATCGTCTTTAGAATAATTTGACTGTGCCCACGACAAAACATCACCTAATGCTTGCATTTCTTCTACTGCTAACGTAGGTTTAGTATGAATGTTAACAAAAGTTATGTCAGTACCAGTTTCATTTCCATATTGGTCCAAAACCATAAATTTGGCTAAGAAAGGTTCCCTTTGGAATGAATCGTTTTGCTCATCATCATACAATAATCCGTCTTTCAATAATGTGAAAACTGTTGGTTTGTAATAGTATGCATATTGTTCCTGAGAATTCAAGTCATCTTCTTGTTTACCACTTCTTTCAGAAAGAACCATTTTCCATTGAAGTGATTCATTGGAAGAATTCCAATATTTGTGATTTAACTTTCCTAAAAATTGGTAAGGTACCTCTTCATCAATATCTTTGATTTCTTGTACTGCAACAAAATCATAATTATGGAAAATTTCAACCAACTCGTCAACAATAGTTTCATTGCTCATTTTTTTGTCACCAAACACCTTAATGTTGAAAGAAGCTATTCTTGCAACCTCACCCCGACTATAAGATTCGTAAATACTATCAAAATCTGGATCAAAGTCATCATCGATATACACATATGCAATTTTGTCAGTAATCGTTCTTTCATTCAATAATACAATTGTCAGGCTTGAAAGTATCAAAATGCCAAATAAGCTCAAAGTCAACAAGCCGTTCTCAAAACGATTCATAACAATATTACTTATTCAGAGTACTTAATTAAAGTACTGAATTCAAAAATTCGCAATTCCATATACTGAAATATCTCAAGAAGGTTTCAAGTAGCAGCCTTCTAACAACGGCACATGAGCGCAGGTATCGTAATTGGAATAATCGCCGGTGTTGTGGTATTAATCGTTATGATTTGGTTTATCAGCACATGGAACAGACTGGTACGCCTAGAAGAAAACGTAAACAAATCGTGGGCAGACATCGATGTTCTACTTAAGCAAAGATATGACATGATTCCAAACCTAGTAAACACTGTGAAGGGATATGCATCCCACGAAAAAGAAATCTTCGAGCAATTCGCATTAGCTCGCCAAACCGCTGCAGGCTGCCTAGCAAACGGCGACGTCAAAGGTCTTGGTGCTGCAGAGGGTACTCTAGCTGCACTTATGCCAAGAATCAACATGGTTGCTGAGCAGTACCCTGAACTAAAGGCTGACACTTCCTTTGTTAACCTACAAAACCAACTAGTTTCTATCGAGAACCAAGTTTCTGACAGGAGAGAATTCTACAACGCAAGCGCTACCAACTGGAACGCTGCAATACAGATGATTCCAACCAGCATCGTCGCTGGAATGAAGGGTGCAATGCGCAGAGATCTATTCGAAGTTACAGACCCCGTACAGAGAGAAGCGGTTCAAGTCCAATTCTGAATGGATTAGTTAAATTGCATTCTCCGTCAATAAATCGGGTGAATGTTTATTTCCGATTTTGAGAAATTGGTTACATGGTGGAGGTTACCTGTCCACATTGCTCGGGCGACCTGGAACTGCCAGATGACGCATTTGGAGATTTTGAGTGCCCAATGTGCGAAGGGGAATTCGTTTGGGGACAGCAACCTGTTGAGATCGTTTACAACTTACCAAAAGAAAAAGGATTAGCGAAGGTTATCCTGAATATAATTGCATTATGGACAGGATTCAGTTTGTTTGTAACAATCGGGATTATTGTTGGTCTAATAATTGCATTTTATTTCTTACTCGCTATTCTTGGTGGATTAGATGGAAGTATTTTTTGAAAATTATTCAGAGAAACGAAGAAGCACTTTACCAATATTCTTTGCATCATGGATGTGTTGGTGAGCTTTTTCCACATCTTTAGCATCGAAAACTGAATCAATAACGGGTCTGAGATGACCTTCCTTCACTCCTTCCATTATTCTGTGAAGTTGGTGTGCCATCGCTTCTTCATCTTTCCAAGTTCCCATGTGAACTCCGAATACTCCTCTATTCCTTGTCATAAGTCGTAAAGCATCGAATTTCGGAGTCTTTCTTAGTGCAAAGAACGCTTTCAAAAGAGAACGTTTTGATGTTGGAGCTGCTGAAGATAGGCCGTAAGTGTACAACTTACCACCTTCGGCAAGACAACCTAGACTTCTTGCTAGATTATCTCCACCAATCGGGTCTAGTATATGGTCAACTCCTCTTCCATCTGTTGCTTCTTTCACAATTTTAGTGAAATCCTCATTATGTCTATCAATAGGTACTCCACCAAATGATTTGATTATGTCAGCCTTGTGTCCTGACGCTGTCGCCCACACCTGCTCTATTCCGGCCCATTGGCATAATTGGAGTGCTGCTGTACCTACCCCCCCTGCTCCACCGTGAATCAAAACAGTCTCACCTTTCTTTAGATGACCTAAGTAATGCAACATGTGGTGTGCTGTTAGGTAAGTTACTGGCATGGCTGCTGCTTCATCCAAGCCCATCTCATCTGGGATTGGTATTACTCTTGATACCTTGACTGCAACATGACTGCACTGACCGCCTGTTGGCATTGCTGCAACGACTCTTTGGCCAACTTCTAACTCGCTTACACCCGGGCCGAGGGAATGGATTACTCCACTGACTTCATACCCAGGAGTAAATGGAAACGGGGGCCTAGGTTGATACAAACCTAGTCTCATCAGCGTATCAGCGAAATTAATTCCTGCATAATGAACCTCAACACAAACTTCTCCCTCTTTAGGAACTGGCATTTCTATGTCACGTATTTTGAGAACAGAGGGTGAGCCCGCTTTAGTTATCGAAACACAATATGCCATGACGGTGCTAAAGCGACTAATGTTTCAATGCTTGCCTAGAATAAGCTCTGCTGATTATTCATCTGGATTGTATTCAGTAACTCGTATCCCAAGGCGGCCTTTTCTTGCAGGCCTTTGCATAATTTTGTCATACTTTGATTCAAAGGCTGACTTTAGATCAATTTTCATCGCTAATGAGTGACCCATCAACAAAATCAGCACATCTGCCATTTCTTCTGCACACTCTTCTATTGGCTTACCTTTGGTGACTGCTGCTGCTAGCTCACCTAATTCCTCAACAGTAAGGGCAATTCTGTAGCCCATGTCATGACCATTATTTCCTGCGAAATCGTGTTTGTGATGGAAGGCTGCGACTTTACGCATCATTTTGCTCCATTCATCTTCTTCTTGGCTAGCCAGCCAATCGTCAACACCTCGGCTCATGACTTCTGTTTTGTCACGAGAGAATTAGTCATTGCGTGAATGCTTTGATACATTCTATCACAGGGCCGAGTTTAGATTCGGCTGTAGATGATACCTCGTCGTGGTTCAAGTCCTTACTTGAATCACCAGGCTCACGGCCTGCTGCCCAATTACTTGATACGATTATCGCTGCATATGGGATACTCAATTCAGCAGCCAACTTACATTCCCTAGGCATAGTCATTCCGACCACTTCTCCACCTAGCTTCTCAATCGCATCAATTTCAGCCTTAGTCTCAAAGTGCGGGCCGTGGGCTAGCCAGTATGTCCTGCTTAATTTGAGACCTGGTTGTAACTTTGACAATACTGAATCCAGTTTCTTATTCATTTCTACATCGAATGGCTCGGTCATTGATGTGAACTTAGCATCTTCATTTGAGAATGTAGATTCAACACCTGAGAAGTCAATATATTGATGAGCATAGCCAACTGAACCTGGAGGGAAATCTTGTGGTATTGTCCCTACCGAGCATATTGCGAGAATGGATTCAACACCAGCATTCGCTAATGCCATTATGTTGGCATGGTGATTTATCGAATGAGGAGGTGTAGTGCCATCTCCGTGGTGTCTTTCTATGAAAAAAAGTTCATTATCCCCGCTTTTGACACAGAGTAAGGGAACTCTTCCGTAATTGGTATCGACAACTATCTCATCGCTCCTAGTAACGTCTAACTCACTAGTCGCAAGACTAGTCATAGCCGTGCCGCCAATGAGGCCTAGGCGCATCATCTTTCAACTCACTCAAGGAGGCGAGCAACGATATCAGCCTTGGTTCCAGAACTTGCTACTCCTGCAGCCTTTGCCTTCTCTACAAGCTCATCCTTCTTGAGTTTCATGAGTGAGGCTTCGGTTTCAGTTGAAGCTTCTTCAGCAACCTCTTCTGGGGATTCGGTTTCAACATCTTCTTCGGAAGGCGCTTCAACAATCTCTTCTTTCTCAGATATTGACTCCATCGCTTCTGCTGCTGCGAGCAGACCTGCTTCTTCACCTTCAACTTCGTCATCTTCTTCAGCGGCTGCTAGTGCTGCTGCTTTCTTTGCTTTGAGTTCTGCTTCTTGGCGGGCCTCATCGGCGTGAATTTCGTCCAGAGTTGGGCCCTTTTCGGTAATTACACCAGACTGCAACAACTGGCTCTTGCGTATTACAACATTTCTGCAAGGGTAAATTGCCTTTACAGCGTTTCTGATCTCAGTTTCTAAGTCGCCGCCCAGCATTGCTTCTTGCAACTTAGAATATGTTGACTTTGCAGCAAAGGAGCGGATGATTTCAGCAGACTTAGCACGCATTGCTTGTTTAACTGAAGTCTGACATCTTCGCTCAGTAATCATTAGTGGTTTCATTCTTACCAGGAAACCATCGGTTGTTACAACGTCGACTACGTCGTCGATTTTGCCTCTGTACCTTCTGATTTGACGACGAGTGTGGTCAGATTGGTGAGCGTGTCCAACGAATGTAGTAAGCGCATCTTGGCCAACTATCTCGGTAACTCTAAACCGTAGAAGGACGTGCATTTTTGTGAAATCGCCACTGAACTCTTGTTGTGTCATTTCATAGACACGACCCATGATGTGTTCGTCAGTCTCACCGAGAGTTTCTCCTATTCGCTTGAAGTTCCATGGATGTCTTGGTGCACGGATTGTGAACCATCTCTTGTTTTTCCACTTATCACGCTGCTTACGTGCCGCTGCACGTGCCTTTGCACTCATCTTCTTCGCCATTTCGGATCAACTCTCAGATTGCGGGGGCTACCCCACTTGCAGCCATGCGACTAACATGGCCTATATGAAGGGAATAGATGCTTACGAAGCGCTATTTCAGGGCCAAATTACCAGCCGCGTTGGTCAAGGCGAACCTCAAGGGTTTCTAGCTCATCTCCGCGCATCGGTGCTCCTTCCATCATACTCATCGCTTCAGCAACCTTGTCAGGGTCATCATAGTGTGCAGTTGCAAGAACTATTGCATCTGCCATGGTTTTTGGGTCTTCAGATTTGAAAACCCCTGAACCAACGAAAATTCCGTCAACACCCATTTGCATCATGAGAGATGCATCTGCGGGTGTGGCAATACCACCCGCACAGAATGTTACCACAGGGAGTCTACCTAACTCAGCAACTTCAACCAAAATATCTCTGATACCACCATGCATTTCATCATCAATCGCACCAAATGGCGTTATGTTAGAAGTCCCAGGTAGGTCACTAGAATCTGCAAGTACTCTGTACCTGTCCATAATTATGTTTGCTGCCTCATCCAAACCATTGTCGTCCAGAGTTTGTATTTGTCTGACCTCTTGGTCAATAAGCCTGGCATGGGTTACCGCTGCAACAACGTTACCAGTACCAGCTTCTCCTTTTGTTCTGATCATAGCCGCACCTTCGTAGATTCTTCTGACAGCCTCTCCTAAACCGGTCGCACCACAAACAAATGGGATGTCATGAGCATTCTTGTTGATATGGAAATATGGGTCTGCAGGCGTTAATACCTCTGATTCATCTACCATGTCAACCCCAAGGGCTTGCAGGACCTGAGTTTCAGCCTCGTGACCGATCCTTGATTTTGCCATTACTGGAATGGATGTACACTCAATGATACCCGTAATCATATCTGGGTGAGATGTTCTTGCCACGCCACCCGCTTTTCTTATGTCAGCAGGTACTCTCTCTAGAGCCATAACTGATACAGCCCCTGCATCTTCAGCTACCGCAGACTGTTCTGGTGTGACAACGTCCATTATCACGCCGCCTTTTAGCATTGAAGCAAAACCACGCTTTAGCAAGTCATCGGCATGACGAAGAAATTTTACATCGGTATTTGTATTCATAAGCATCAACTCAATGCTAAGACAATTCATTCATGAAGATATGTTATCTATCACAAAATTAGTCGCCTAATACTGGTGTGTCACCAGTTGCGATTTCAGCATCTACTGATTCGGATTCGTTCCTCTCAATCCATGCTTCCTCATCATCGGGTACATCAGTGTCAGCGAAAATTGCATCGACTGGACATTCCGGTACGCAAGCACCGCAGTCTATGCATTCGTCAGGGTCAATTATCAGGTATGTGTCTGCTTCTCTGAACGCTTCGACTGGACAAACCGCAACACATTCCTGATACTTGTGGTCAACGCATGCTGATGTTACTACGTGGGTCATGGGAATCTCTCCATATGGGCCTTACAGTTGTAGGATATAATGCCTTGCTAAAGACCTAGAAAGTTTAGGGAGGCCTAATTCAGTGCTGCGGTTTTGGCTTTGTCAATTGTTTCGATTGCCACATCGATCGCTTCGCTTCCCGGATAGACTTCTAATTTCGCCTTGCCTTTTACGGTTGGCCTATCCCCTGGAGAGGTCAGTGTTAATTTGCCACCAAGTAAGTCTAGCAGGTCCAAACGAATGTGAATTACATTATTTTCATCGAGTCTGTTTGTAAGTTCAGACTTCAATGAATTAAGGACATCAACACCTAAAATGGACAGAGATTTCGTAGCCTTGCCTCTTTTTTTTATTTCAGCAGTTATCAGGTGGATAGGAGAACCGTGGTATGAGTTCATTCTCTCTATCGAAACTGCTTCATCATCGCCAACTAGCCAGCCAAGTGCTGCTGCGTGAATATACTCATCCTCGAGACCACTCGCTGTGGATTGCCAAGACACGTGATGTACTCCCATAGCTATCCCAACAATTCTGATATAGTGATTATTTTTAATCAAGCGGGTGGTCAACACCCTCCTCGCCAAGAGTCCACCTCAGGGTTTTTACAACTCCATCTAACGCTTTGTGGTTTCTGGCTGCTTCTTTCATTCCGTCTCTGTCGCCGTCTTTGCTGCATTGATCAAACCACTTCTTCCATTGATCCCTGCGAGCGATAGCCTTCCCCAGCATATCTTCAATCTCACTCCATGAGCGGTCGTAAGTTCGAACTGGTTCTCTATCACCCTCGGCACTCATCGAACCACTGCGTTAGCAATCCCTATAAGAAAGATACACCAACACGCTCTAAAAATTACCTTTTTTCATTTTCGAGATCGATGATAATATGAGATTCGTCACCAATTACGCAGTTGTGTATCCTTGAGTCAATTATTGAATTTTCACCAATTATCGAAGATTCTGAAACCCCATTTACCCTAGAATTTGCCATAACA
>MDSZ01155838.1_pt1 | contig 13810 bp, 9 predicted proteins | sample 811201 | NCBI WGS metagenome assembly MDSZ01 (sample SAMN05326647, study PRJNA326480) | marine metagenome | isolation source: seawater | place: Indian Ocean: North | collected 2010
ACAAAGATGGGTGCGATCAGTATTGTACTCGGCGAATCTAATCCAGAATCTGAAGTTGCAGATCCTACCGCCCCACTTACTCGTGAAGTTTTGATGGATTGGTATGTACTAAATGAACAGGATGATGATTTCACCAGTTTCACAATCGGCCAAAATCCTTGGACCGATAGTTCAGAGATTATGCTGATTGGCCGCGCTAGTGGAGAAATTATGGCTTATGAGAAAGTTGGAAACGAAGTTTCTGATGAAGAGAGATTCCATGGCGATAATGCTTTCAACGGACCGATTACAACAGTTTCAGTTCAGGATTTGAATAGTAATGAGGTTGTGGAAATCTGGGTTGCTGATGCTGATGGAGTTCACGGATTGTTCGGAACCAGTTTAGTCGAATACGTTACCTTCAGCGATATTTTCAGTAATGGAACATACCTATTCATCGATGACCTCACAATCACTTCACTATCGGTTGGAGGCTTAGAAGAAGCACGATGGAGCCATGACAATATTTCCATGGTCATTGAAAGCGGTGAATTCAAGCCAGAAACAATGTACAACTCCTACGGGATTCAATGGTCGGATATGGCGCTAATTGTTGGAGTATCAATTTCTATTGTATTGATGGCAGCATTGATTATCAGGCCTGAATGGTACGTGGTAAACACTGTTGGAGTGTTGGTCGGTGGCGGTGTAATCGTAATGCTCGGAGTTACTTTTGTACCAACTCTAATCGTGATATTCATGATTCTCGCTGCAATATATGATGCTTGGGCGGTTTATCGCTCCAAGCATATGCTCGACCTAGCTGACACAATGATCGGCCTCAATCTACCAATCTTGCTGGTCGCTCCACAAGACAAAGGCTACTCGATGTTAGACCAACAGGACAGCATACGCCCTGTAGAAAATTCTGCTGAAGCTAAACCTGCACCTTCCACTTCACAAGCACCAAAGAAGCGCAAGAAGAGCAAGGAAGCCATGTTTATGGGTCTAGGAGATGTTATCTTCCCAGGTATGTTGGTAGTTTCTTGTGTTCAATGGATAGATTCTGGCCTAGAGGTTGGAATCTCTACACTCATTGGCGGATTGATCGGATATCTCGTTCTGATGGGCTATGTAGCAAGCGGTAGACCGCAAGCAGGTCTACCTCTGCTAAACGGAGGTGCGATTCTAGGATACATTGTCGGCGGCCTAGTATTCGTCGGAAGCGCTGCTTTCTCCTTCGGTATTTCGTTCTAGGTGATTCAACATGTTGAGTATGGACATATTCCGTAATTCTCCTGAAGTGGTCAAAGCCGACCACGACAAACGTGGTTTGACTCACGAGAGAATTGACGCGGTCATTCGACTTGACAGCGAATGGAAGGCTGCTCTCAAAGAAATGGAAGAAGCAAGAAGGGAACGTAATTCTGCAGCCAAAGGAATTGCTGCGGCCAAAAAAAGTGGAGATTCCGCAGAGGCCGATCGAATTATGTCCGAAGTGAAAGACCTAGGAGACAGGATTGCTGCTCTAGATGAGAAAGCAAATTCTCTACTTGCTGAAAGAGATTCAATTCGTATGAGGATTCCAAATCTGCTACACGATGCAGTTCCTCAAGGTGAAGATGAGAGTGGGAATACTCAACACTCACTCCATGGCGACAAGCCAACGTTTGAGTTTGAACCCCGTACTCACAATGAACTCATTGAGATGAACAAGTGGGTTGATCTTGAACGTGCTGCAAAGATTGCTGGTAGCCGATTTTTCTTCCTCAAAGGCGATTTAGCACGCCTTGAATTAGCTTTGCAAAACTATGCTGTCGATTTTATTCAGCAACGTGGCTACACCTTTGTTCAGCCACCGGTTATGATGAATCGTAAAGCGTACGAAGGCGTGACTGATCTTGGCGATTTTGAGACCGTGATGTATGGAATTACTCCTGACCCTCTCTACATGATCGCCACAAGCGAACATCCGATGACATCCATGTTCATGGACGAGGTAATCGAACCAAGCCTACTTCCGATTAAGATGGTTGGAGTCAGCCCTTGTTTCCGTCGTGAAGTTGGTGCTCACGGTCTATCCGATCGAGGAATATGGCGTGTTCATCAATTTACAAAGATTGAACAGATTATAATCTCTCATCCAGATGATTCATGGAATTTCCATGAAGAATTGTTACAGAACTGTATCGACCTATGGGATGCTCTAGGATTACATTACGAAGTTGTCAACATTTGTACTGGAGATATGGGAACAGTCGCTGCTCGAAAGTATGACCTCGAAGCATGGCTTCCAGGAGCTAATGCATTCAAGGAAATTGTATCCTGTTCAAATTGTACTGATTATCAGGCTAATCGCTTGAGAATGCGTTACCGAACCGCAGAAGGTAATGCTGCAGTCCATACACTAAACTCAACCGCGGTTGCAACCAGCAGAGCTTTGGTTGCGATTATGGAACAAAATCAACTTGAAGATGGAACTGTCAAAGTACCAGATTGCCTTGTTCCATTGATGGGTGGTAAAACTCACCTTGAGCCATGTCAGTGGTGAAGACTTACTCTGACAGAGTAAGTAATTCAGCACCTTGATCAACTTGGTCTCCAGTCTTGAAGTGAATATTCTCGACAATACCATCGTGACCTGCGACGATTTTGTGTTCCATTTTCATCGCTTCCATAATCATCAAAGTATCTCCAGCAGAAACCGATTGTCCTTGTGAAACCAGTACTTCGAGAACCTTACCTGGCATCGGAGCGACCAATCCTCCTTCGTCATCACCACCGGTTGCACCCGGTTCAACAACTTCGAATTGCATTGTATGGCCAAGTGCATGTACCCACCAAACATCTCCAACTTTACTAGCATGCGCTAGATGCTTTCTACCATCTACCTCAAGCCAGATTTTCCCGTCTTCAATAGACGCCAATACTGTACCATTGCTGAAGGATGCGCCTTCTTTTTGAGGAGTAAATTCTACTCTTCCTGTAGAGGTTTTGAACTCCATCACGGGAACCTCCTGTTAATGGTAGCAAATGGTGAAGGAGGCTCTCCAGAGTCACCCGAAGCAAACGATGTCACACGTCCGTGTCCACTCATTTCAGCGGCTGAAGCAATCAATAATCCTGCATCCTCAACCCAAGTTGGTTGATCCGCAGACCAGCCATTTGGCCATAGTCGGTCAATCATGTCAGTTGTAGTCCAACCGTCTACAACGTCAGGATGGTCACACAATTCTCGTAGGAATCTGATATTGGTTGTACAACCAAGAACTACAAACTCATCAAGGGCCCTTCCCATTCTGCTTAGAGCCTCATCTCTAGATGGTGCCCAAACGATTAGTTTAGCGAGCATCGGGTCATAATCTGGAGTTACTTCGTCTCCTTGACGAACACCAGTATCCAAACGAACACCCGGGCCGGTCGGTGCAATGAATGTAGCAAGGTTACCTATCGCTGGTAGGAAATTATTCGACGGATCTTCTGCATACAATCTAACTTCAATCGCATGTCCTCTCATGTTGAGTTCTCCACAAGACATTGGTTCCCCCGAAGCAATTCGAATTTGCTCACGAACCAAATCCACACCTGTGACCATCTCGGTAACCGGATGCTCTACCTGAATTCGAGTATTCATTTCCAAGAAGAAAAATTCACCTTTTGGAGTCACCAAGAATTCGACTGTTCCTGCGCCCTCAAACTCAACCGCTCTTGCTGCAGAACACGCTGCTTCACCCATTGCAGCACGCAATTCAGCGTCTAATGCAACACTTGGGGATTCTTCGAAAACCTTCTGATGGCGACGCTGAACACTACATTCACGTTCTCCAAGATGGATTGTTCGACCAAACCTATCGGCGAGAACTTGAATCTCAATATGGCGGCTTCCAGCCAATAATCTCTCGACATAGATTCTATCGTCGCCAAAAGCGTTGAGGGCTTCACGCATTGCAGCTTTTGCCTCACTTTCCAAGTCGGCTGGATTGTGAACTGCACGCATTCCCTTTCCACCTCCACCCGCTGTTGCTTTGAGCAATAGTGGGTAGCCAACACTCGGTGCGACCGCAAGAACTTCCTCGATACCACCCTCGACCTCTTCACCGGGAATTACCGGTACACCTGCTTGCTTCATAGTGATGCGAGCAGTCATTTTGTCACCCATTTGGGTGATTGCAAATGGAGAGGGGCCAATCCAGGTAATTCCAGCATCGATTACAGCCTGTGCAAACTCTGCACGCTCAGACAGGAAACCAAATCCTGGGTGAATACCATCGCACTGATTCTCAAGAGCAATGTGAATGATTTGTTCTATGTTGAGATATGTTTCATTCAATCCTTCACCTTCGAGTTGAACTGCAATATCTGCAATTTCAGTGAACAAAGTCCCTGCATCATTTGCTGCATGAATTGCAACACCTTCTATCCCAGCTTCCTTACAAGCACGCAAAATTCGGCAGGCGATCTCACCGCGGTTGGCGACGAGAATTCGCTTGAGCATGGTATCACTCCTCACTCTTCCAATTTGCATTTCTCTTTTCGAGGAAAGAGGACAACCCTTCCTGTCCTTCATCACTTCCGCGCATACGACTGGTGAAATCTAAAGTCCAAAGACGAAGAGATTCATCATCGCCTTGCCAACGGTCGAATCCGAGTGTCAATTCCTTAGCAGCAGTTACCGCACATGGTCCTGTGGTCAGGACTTCGGTGATGACTTTGGAAGGATCTAATTCGGCATCGATGGCATCGATCATACCAATGCGTAATGCCTCTGTTGTATCCATTCTACCAGCCAACATTGCATGTCGACGGAAATTAGCACTGCCCATTCGACGATAGACATAGGGTCCGATAACCGCAGGTAGAATCCCAAGCTTGCCTTCAGATAAGGCAATCTTGACCCCTGGCTCACAGATTACGTGATCCAAACATGCAATCAATCCAGCACCGCCACCTAAGGCTACACCCTGAATCAATCCAATTGTGAAACAAGGATGAGCCCAAAGGCCGTTGAATAGGGCATCGAGTCTTTCGGAATCTCGACGGTTTTCTTCAGGAGTGTTCGCTCCTGCATCTCTCATCATGTTGATGTCTGCACCTGCACAGAAGTGTTTACCTTGACCTGAAACGATTAGCACTCTAAGGTTCTCTGTACCATCCTCTGCGTACAACTCACCAGTTGTTCCTACAGAGTTCTGTGCAGTCCATGTGAAGAGTTCTACTAACTCGGTAATCATCTGAACATTCATTGCATTGTATTTCTCTGAACGTGCGAGGGTAATCTTTGCAACAGGGCCGTCAATTTCCAATTGCACAAGTGAAGTTGAGGGGGGGTTATTCATGTCAAAAACTCCAATTGCATTTTCAAATTTTCAATTACATTCTGAATACACCAAAACGGTCGTTTGGTAATTCTGCGTTTCTCGAGGCTGCGATACACAAACCAAGGACATCACGCGTATCTCTAGGATCGATTATTCCATCATCCCACAACCTAGCGGTCGAGTAGTATGGGCTGCCCTCGGTTTCATATTTCTCAAGTATCGGCCTTCGGAACTCTTCGAGTTCTTCGCCTTCCATCGCAGGCAATCCTTCACGAGCCCTCTGGTCTTGTTTGACGGTTGTCAACACGTCTGCAGCTTGTGGACCGCCCATTACAGAGATTCGTGAATTAGGCCACATGAATAGGAATCTTGGGTCGTAGGCTCGACCACACATACCGTAATTTCCAGCACCGTGTGAACCTCCTATGATGACTGTGAATTTTGGTACGTTCACACAACTTACTGCTGTGACCAATTTTGCACCATCCTTTGCAATACCTCCAGCTTCGTAGGCCTTACCGACCATGAATCCAGTAATGTTCTGCAAGAATACTAGGGGGATTCCACGCTGACCGCATAGTTCGACAAAGTGAGCGCCTTTCTGGCTGGACTCTGAAAACAAGATACCATTATTTGCAACGATACCAACTTTGTACCCGTGAATATGAGCGAATCCACATACCAAGGTTTGACCGTAGCGTGACTTGAATTCGTGGAATCTAGAACCATCGACGATTCTGGAAATGATTTCCCTAACATCCACTGGTGTTCTGTTATCTTCAGGGATCAGACCAAGCAAATCTTCTGTATCGTGGTGAGGTTCTTCAGATTCAATTCGCTCAAATGGAGCCAACTCTCTACTACCCAGATTCTCAACCACGTTGCGTACCAAGCGCAAAGCCTCCGGTTCATCTTCAGCGAAATGGTCAGCTACGCCGCTTTGTGAAGTATGAACATCGGCGCCGCCTAATTCCTCCGCGGTTACCTCTTCACCAGTTGCAGCCTTCACCAATGGTGGACCTGCTAGGAAAATTGTACCGTTTCCTTTGACAATAATCGATTCATCACTCATCGCAGGAACATATGCTCCACCAGCGGTGCACGACCCAAGTACGGCAGCAACTTGTGGAATACCATCTCCGGACATCCGGGCTTGGTTTCGGAAAATTCGACCAAAGTGCCCGATGTCCGGGAAGACCTCATCTTGCATTGGCAAGAAAGCGCCGCCAGAATCGACCAAATAGATGCATGGAAGGTTGTTTTCATGAGCCACAGTTTGTGCTCTGATGTGTTTCTTCACCGTCATTGGGTAATACGAACCACCCTTGACAGTAGCATCATTTGCAACGAAAAGGCACTCTCTACCATGAACCATACCTACGCCTGTCACAATGCCAGCACTGTGCGCTCTGCCATCGTACAATTCGAATGCTGCTAGAGGAGACAGTTCAAGGAAAGCTGTACCTGGATCGATAATCGATTCAATTCTCTCTCTAGCCAAAGCCTTGCCACGACTTCGATGTCGCTCCACATACTTGCCACCGCCGCCTTGGCTAACAGCGTCAAGGCGCTGGCGAAGAGTTTCAATCAATGAGAGATTGTGATTTCGACGATTTTGGAAATCAGGATCAGCACGATTTACCCGAGTAGGTAGCCGGTCCATATCAGTCCCTCCATCTCGACCGAAGGTCGAGTTCGACTTCAATCAACCGCTCAAACTCCGAGAATTAAGCGCCCAATGTCGCGCAATCCCGGAGCCATTCCTACAATCATGACTGCAAGAACGATTAGAACACGCAGGTGTTGTTGTCGACTCTCAATTCGCATTTGTGAGAACATCCAAATGATTAGGGAAATCAATGCAGCCTTGACCAAGAAGAAAAGCCATGCTCCTTCACCTAGAATGTCCAAGCCATTCCCAACCTGGATTACCGCATCGCTAACCGGATGCTTCTCGGAATATCCAAACCAATCGATTCCAACCATTGTTGCTAGACCATCACAGAGTTGGCCAAACAACATTCCAGCGACCATTGGTGTTGCAAGAATTCCCTTAGGAGTCAACATCTCAACCGGGTGCTCACTGCGGTCTTCATCTTCCCATTCTTTCAGTGTCATTCCATCTGGGATTAGTCCGACATCATTGCCCGTCAAACGAAGTTGCTGAAGGTCTTCCACACCTCTCTGCCATACAGCCCATGTAATTGCGAGAGGAATTCCAACTACGACCAACACCGGCCAAACAATGGCGTTGTCATTTGGCATAAAGCCACTATCTTGAGCCCAAGGTGTTGCAATCAACTGCATCCAGTGACCTAGACCCATTACGATTAATCCAGTTGCAAAAGCGAGCATCGAGCGACTGATTGGATTCCAATCCCAAGTGTTGTGAATAACTACAGCGATTGCTACCGCACCAGCGATTGAACCTGCCATGGCCCACATGATTCCCATATCATGCGCATGCACATTTGGCAGAACCAAGAATCCGGTGAAAGCTAGGTAGGCCACCAAGAGCATCCCGAGCATCGAAATTTCGGTTTTGCGCCCAACATGTCCAATGAATCCCGATAGGATTAGCCAACCTGCAAGATGAATGTGGATCAACGGTGAGATGAATAGTACATCATATCCTTCGGCAAAGAAGTCTGCATCTTCCATCACCCTTAGCACAGGTGCAAGAATTACCCAAGACATCAATGCCCACACCATGCGGTCATCAACCGGTAATTGCCAGCGCCTGAAGAGAGCCTGGAACACGATGACTGCAGCGATCATCGTCAAGATGTAAACGATGGTATTGACCTGAGAGTAGCCAGCATCTCCGCCAGCACCTGCGTCCTTTACAATTGGATCCCAGATGTAGATTTTGATGAATCCATCCCAGAAAGTTTCAGGGGTAAAAATGAGGCCTGCAACGATTATGAATGCTACTAGGCCGAATAAGCCGAGGAGTATTCTTTCACTAGGAGAGAACTCGGTATCTTGCATCACTCTTCCTCGCCACTAGACTCGGTGTCGCACTCATCAGGAGTATCGCAGTCTGGATTTCCACAACTTGGGTTGGAGCAGTCAGATTCCTCTTTGGTTTCGACACGTGGCTCGTGAACTTCGACAAAGGAAACTTTGCCAGCTTCTACAGAATCTCGTAGAACGGTCACGATTCGGAACTTCTGCATTGCTGCATTGGTATCGAAGAGCATAGTTTGTGGTACTGTAATCGAGATGTCATCGCCATCGAAGTCAACTTCGAATCCTTCGTGGCCTGTGTTTGCTTCCAGCAATGCTGAAACCTTCTCTTCCTTGTCATCAATTACCTTGACTACTTTGTATTCGTACTTTAGAGTGCGACCTGCCATAGGATGGTTGTAGTCGATTCTTGCACGACCTGCTGCAAGATAGGAAAGTGTTCCAGTTCTACCATCGACGGTTACAGGTCCACCGATGTAGAGGGACTTAGGGTCACGGACGTGACGTAGGAGCTTGTCGATTGAAATGGTTTCAATCTGAGCTGGGTCTTTTTCTCCGTAAGCATCTGCTGGAGCGATCTCTAGGGTGATGTCCTTGTCAGCCTCAGCTGAAAGTAGACTCTCTTCGAATCCTGAAATTAGTTGTCCAGAGCCAACAACGCACACCAAAGGTGTGTAGGAGCGGCCTTCTTGATGCATTTCGTGCTCCTTAGCGACGTCCTCACGAGTAGTTTCGATCAAATCGCCGGTCTCTGCGTTGTACAAATTGTATTCAACGTGAACGATGGTTCCTTCATCCATATATTTCACCAACACCCCCTACGGGGGTAAATCGGCGACCAACCATCCCTATTTCAATCAGTTGGGCGCGATTCCTCTATCTTGATTCGCAACATCCCCAACATCATCAAAACCCAACCCCCCCAAACGAGGTGGATTCCAGGCAAGTCGTAAACCATGATTCTAACCAAATCGCTACCTTCCATTAAGGAACGTGCTTGGGTACCATCCATTATCAAAACCAAGTCACCATGCAGCATACTTATCCTATCAACTTCAGAGCGTGAAGTTCCAGTATTATCGAATCGGAGAACCCCTGGTTCAACTGTTTCAATCAACTCCCCGTCTTCATAGACATTGATTACCGCACCAAGATACCCGTCTCCGACCTCGAGCCCTTCGGTTTGTGTTTTGACTTCCACAAATTCAAACTCATAGCCTTCCCACTCAATCTTCTCATCTTTGATCAAAGTCACGCTATGAGAAAAAGTTCCTCGATCGATAATCGTAGTACTCATCACATGCCCAACCAACATCAAAACCAAACCGAGATGAATGATGTGGGCGAAGAAAGGAATTCCTTTGCGTTCTCTATTCTCATAGACTAATGAAAATACTGCGGGCAAAGCGATTAGTCCAGGTATCAACACAACCATGCCGATTTGTCCTCTTGTCAATGTGGCTCCTAGAACATCGGTTGAATCATATCCCAAAGAGTCGCCAAAGAAATATGAAAACACAAAGATTGTTGGAATGCCACATAGTAATGCGAATACTCGTTGAGGTTTGGTCCTAAGGCCCCACATACTCAACGCTACCAATATCGCTGCGAGGAAAGGCGCCCCATACAATTCATGAGCCGCAAATTGAATCGAATCGATACTTGCGATTAGTATTACAAATGTCAAAATTAGATACAAACCAACAGCCATAACCGGAGTCCATAACGCCAATCTCTGTTGAGTGCTACGTTCCTTGAAAGAGAGTGAGATTTCCCCATCCTCTCCAAGAATAAACCACGGTGCGACGAAAGCTACCATTCCTACGGCACTAACCCAAACTTCGATCATACCTGCCCAAGATCCAGCGAGGAAAAGCATCACACCTGCACTTGCCCAACCCCAGGCAGCAAGACGCTCTTTCTCCAGAATCATCCCAAGAGCAAATGTGATTGAAACAAGTTCGACCAGAACGTCATCATGAAGGAAACGCAATCCGACCATTACCAGAGGGATGGAAAACCAAGCCCAATCATCACGCTTACCAGCACGCAATGCCGATTCGATCATCGGGCCGAATGCAAGGATAATCAGCACACTTTCTGGTACGCTATCTAGGACTTCTCCGCCTCCATATTCTGGTAATAGAGCAAGCCACCAATCGGAAAACTTGCCTAGGACATCTCCGCCTCCAATTACGCCTAGTGAAGCAATAATCGGCAATAGAGCAAGCCACCAATGTGAGAACTTGCCTCCAAATCTGTGTGCTAGCAATATAGCCATCAATTGAATAAATCCGAGAAGGTAGATCATCACTTCAACACCACTTGCATCTCCTGTAAGCAGCATCAAACGACCCATCACATCAGTAGGTGCACTACCACCTGATTCAACAACGAAGGTGTGTACGCTTACTGCCCAAACACCTCCTGCCCGAGTCACCATAGTCGCAAAAAGAGAAAGAGCACCTGCAGACATTGCAACTCCGGCCCACAAATGGTCTGAAGAACGGCCTGGTCTTGTACGCAAATGGAGTAGGACAACTAGGGCAATCCATGGTAATAGTGAACCTGTTTCAACCGGATCCCATGCCCAATAGCCTCCCCAATCTAGAATCAAGTAAGCCCACAGGCCGCCCAAACCAATGCCTAAGGTTGCAAAGAAAAATGCAGTTCTTGCAATTGTAATCAATCGCTCTTTCATACCTGTAGGGTCAGTAAATAGGCCGGCTATGCCGGTGAAAGCAAGTGTAAGACTGAGAGAATAAGCAAGGAAAATGAGTGGCGGATGTATGACCATCAAGTCTGTTTGTAGCAGTTCATTAAGGCCTGGCCCATCATTGCCTGCAGCCTTGAATGGATCTAATATCCAAGCAACGAGTAATAGGGTAAGTGCAAATCCGTTCATTAGACGTAATCGCATAGCTCGAGCACTTTCGCTCTCTTTCTCAAATGGCTTATGCCAGATTGTAGAGAGCAGAGCCAACCAAGCAACCCACAACAAAATCGGCCCCTCTCTTGCAGCCCAAGTTGCTGCAAATCGGTAACGAAGAGGCAATTCCTCGCCGCCATACCATGCAACCAGGTGAATGCTATCATAGTCGAATAAGAACATCATCGACAGCACAAAAAATGGTAGCGCCAATACGATGTTGAGCAATCGATTTGGCGAATAAGTGACCCATACAGCCACCGCCACTGCAATTGGCATTAGCAAAACTTCCAACAGGATCACCATCCGAAGTGCTTAGCTCGAGAATATCCAAATGAAAGTAGAACGCTAATCACGCCCTTGGTGTAGAGGAATGGATGGCGGAATAGAATTTTCAGACCTATCCAAGTTTTGTCGAGTATTGACATCGATCCAAGTTCTTCTGGCAAACAACGTGCCATGTTGGAAAGTTCTTGATCACTGAGTTCATACAACGAAGTTTTACCTTTGAGGATTTTATGATATGGTGGGAACTTCGATTTCCAAGCTTTGACGTAAGATTTCATCATCGAATCGGATAAGTCACCGGATTCGATTGCCTTAGCAATAGTTGCTGCGGCCTCACGTCCCGACCATAATGCAAGATGAGAACCTCCCTCGAATAAAGGAGAAGTGAATCCTGCAGCATCACCAACCAAAATTAGTCCGTCACCGGTAGTAATTTCGCGCGGTCCAGAAATCGGGATTGTGCCTCCAAATGGTTTAGGCTTCACCCCTGGTTTACGCCATTCTGGATTCTGAATTCCTTTACCTTGGAGATACGTATCTTCTATGAATTGGTCAAGGTACTTGATCGCTCCTTTTTTGTCGGTTGTAACCAAACCTACGTTGGCTCTTTCGCCTTGCTTTGGAATCATCCAAACATAACCATGTGGAGAATACTTTGGCCACAAGTAGAAATCGAGATAGCCATCATTTGGTACATCTGTCATCTCGTACTGGAACCCTGCAATGACCTCGACCTCTGTCCCCATGTCAAGCAGTTTTGAGGCGGCTCCACTAACGCCAGATGCGTCAATAACCGCCTTACATTCAATTGGAAATTCATTTCCTCGACCATCAATTTTCCAATTGATAAATTCATTTTCGCTATTGTAAATTCTCTCCATCGAAGTTACACGATGAGAAAGGTGCAAACTTGCCCCGGCTTTCACAGCCTCTTCACCGAGCCACTGTTCGAAACGATGCTTTTCGAGAACATATCCTTTCTCGGTCAAGAGCTTAGCAGTGCCATCAGGGAAAATGACACGGATCCCTTTACAATCCAATGCAATGACATCTTCCGGCAATTCGAGATCGAGATTGTCAACCGCCATTTGTGACAAGCATTCGCCACAATGAACTGGGACTCCGACCTCAGGATCTGCTTCCACAATCATGGTCGAAAGCCCTAGGCGAGCAGAGTGTAAAGCGGCCGAACCACCTCCCGGGCCGGCGCCTATGACTAGGACATCGCAACTCGCCATATCGAAATGTAAGCCTAGGAGGGTCTTCAATCAGTCGGTATCCCACAATGGTTTGATGAAGCATGCCCCGTAGGGGCATACATGGCCTGGAAGACCTTGTCTCGCTGGCTCGGCGCGCTCGACAAGCGAGGAGAGTTGATGAAAATCGACGAACCTGTCGACGTAGAGTTAGAGGCTGGTGCAATCGCCGACCGTCTTGTAAAGGCGGGCGGGCCTGCTGTTCTGTTCGAAAAGCCAAGACTTCCGAATGGGGAAATCAGTGAGATTCCTTTGGCGATGAATCTCTTTGGCGGACATGACCGAACTCAACGTGCCCTCGGTGCAAGTCACCCGCGCGAAGTGGGTGAAAGATTGGTAGCGCTGATGAAGCCAGATATTGGTGGAATAATGCGGGCCCCATGGAAAGGAATCCCATTACTACGCGATGCAATGTCATTACCGCCAAAGAAAGTTCGCAAGGGTTCTTGTCAAAGGGTTAGAATGGAAAACGACCTCACCAAACTTCCAATCCCAAAGACCTGGCCGATGGATGGAGGTCGTTTCATTACCTTACCATTAGTGGTAACAAAGGACGCAAATAGTGGCGAGCATAATCTTGGTATGTACCGAGCGCAAATTTTCTCTCCGACAGAAGTTGGACTGCATTGGCAGATTCACAAACATGGAGCCGACCACGCCGCACAATGGCCAGACGGGAAAATGCCAGTTGCAATTTGCATTGGTGGGCCTCCGGAACTAATCTTCTCCGCAATTGCTCCACTACCTGATAATTTAGAGGAGTACATGTTTGCTGGATTCCTTGGACGAAGACGTCTGAGAATAACCAAGGCTTTGACTCAAGATCTGATGGTGCCTGCAGATGCTGATATCGTTATCGAAGGTTATGTTGAGCCATCCAAGACTAGAACTGAAGGGCCGTTTGGTGATCACTTTGGTTTCTACTCATTAACCGGACAATATCCTGTTCTGAATGTCACTGCAATTACTCGAAGGAAAAATGCGATTCTCCCTGCCACAATAGTTGGCCAACCACCTATGGAAGACGGATACTTGGGAGAAGCAATCGGTGCTCAATTCAGACCAATCCT
>MDSZ01206749.1_pt1 | contig 13809 bp, 10 predicted proteins | sample 811201 | NCBI WGS metagenome assembly MDSZ01 (sample SAMN05326647, study PRJNA326480) | marine metagenome | isolation source: seawater | place: Indian Ocean: North | collected 2010
ATTGAAAGGTATAAATCTAGAAAAATTTTTAATTTATATAAATTACTTTTCACTAATAATACTTATTTACGTAATTTTGAGATTATTATTTATTGCTTTTTTTCTAAATAGTTACGAACTATTGTTTACAGACGAAAGAATAATTATCAACGATATTTATAATGTCTGGAATTTAGATAATGAGTTTGATAGATACGGTAATGTTGATAATCAAGTTCTAAAAAATGTTTTATTAGTAATAACTGAAATTGTTTATGGAGGCGATCTTAGATACGGAAGAATATGGTCCAATATCTTTATTTTTTTACTTGGACCTCTTTCGCTAATAAACGACCAAGTTCTTGTTACTTCTGTTAGAATTTTTACAATTTTTATTTATTTTATTTCTATAAATTTACTTATAAATTTGTTTTTAGATAAAAATTTAAAATGGTTTTATTTACTAGTGTTTTACTGCATACCAGGGGCGTTTTATTTTAATATTGTTCCAAAACCAGATCCTTTTGTAATATTATTCGTTGCTTTGGCTCTTTTATCAATTAAAAAAGAAAACTTTAATTGGGCATTATTTTTACTAGGCGTTGCAACCGGGGTAAAGATAGTAGGAATCTTTGCATTAGCTTTAATTGTTATGTATCTATTGCTTACTAATAAGATTAAAGTTAAGATTTCCTCTTTCTTTAAAATTTTAATAATACCTTGGTGTGGTCTTGTTTTTGCAAATCCTATACTTTTAATTCCGCCTTTAAATATTGGCTCCCTGCCAAATTTCTATAAAATTTACTATAACTGGATCAACTCACAGTCGTTATACGGGCAAGAAGAAAGATTTAATATTAACCACTTAACTCTTTGGTCAGACAGCATAAGCTTGCAATTTTCATTTAATTTATTAAAAAATTCAATTTTTACATTTTTTCTAATGACTATTGTTTTGTATGCTGCTTTTCAACTAGCTAAAAATAAACAGTATTTGATTTTAACTATCATGACTATTGGAATCAGCCATCTATTATTTATTTTCTTATCAGTAGAAAGACAGTGGTTAATGTATTTAAATTTCTCATTTATTTTTATATTTATCGGGTTGATCTTCTTTATAACCAATACATCTAAAAGAAAATATTTACTTATAATCTTTTTGTTTTTTACTGTAATCCCAACTGGAATTTATAATTTAAACGATTCTTTTTCAACAAAAAATCTTGATGACACTACTGACATACAAGATATTGAACTTGTAATAAATAAAATAAATAACCTCTACAAATTAAAATCTAATAGTTTCAATATCGTCTATTGGGATCCACAATATGGAATGGCAAGAAATAATGTTACTCACATTGGAAGCTTCGAAATAAAAGAGCACTGGGAATATAATAACCTAAACGACACTTTACAAAAGAGTGATTTTTATGTAACTAAAGTGTCTATACCAAACAACGATTTTGATATTGATATTGTGGGTGAATATTTTATTTACTACAGAAATAATTAACAATGTAGGAATGTTCTCTTAATATTTAACAACTTTTGATTGATCTTTGGATAGTAGTTGCATCATATTTTCCTTGTTATTAAAAAATTTACCGACAGGTATGTAGTCATTTATTTTATAAGAATGAATATTAACATATTGTTTGTTTATCATTTTAGGGTTAAGGTGTTCTTCCAAGTATAAATTTGAATGATAAAAGTTCTCAAGCTTTTGTGACATAAGAGCAGCTGAAATAGGAAAGCCGCTAACACCAGAAGTAGCCAAATTCTTGGCATTTAAAAGTATATTAAAATCTTCTTCAAATGTTCCTGACTGAATATAGAATCTCTTATCTTTCTTTAAAAATTCTAAAACGGGATTATTGTGAATTTTCCCACAAACAATAATGACTTTTTCAAACTGCTCAGAAATTTTAAGAAAATAAGCAAGGGGATTTTGAGTGTATAGGCTATGCCAGCCATTGTTAAATATATCACCAGTTCTTATGTGAATAACTAAAGTATTTTCTTCAATGTTTATATCTCTATTAATTGTTAATTTTTGATAAAGATACTCTCTATTAAACTTATGAATTTCATCAATGTATTTCTTTTTTTCATTTTCTAAAATTGGAAAATCATTTTCTTTATTATTAAAGTAATCTTTTCTTTTATAAAAATTTGTTTCTGGTCTATTAAAGTAAAAAAATCTATATTTTTTCTTTAAGAAAGAAAAATTTGAACTTAAATGATTTTTTATAATTTTAAAATCTTGAAAATATGGATGCTCAATTGAGTAAAAATTATAGTTATTGAATTTGCAATATAATGCGCCAAAAGATAGTTGTTGAACGTGTGTAGCAAAAGCAACCATACTAGTGTCGCCTGTAAAATGAGAAATTGTATAATTTGAAGTAGGTATATATCTATTTATAGCGAAATAAATCCTTGGTTCGAATCTTTTAAAGTTTCGTATGTAATTTTTAACCATTAATAAAATTCTAATCGTTTATTAGTTTCAGTTAACAGTAGCATTCAAACAACAACGCTAGTTAAATATTCTTTTATAAATTTCAATACCATAATCACTATTTATATAAATTAATTCATACCCTTCAACTTTATTGCAAAAATTATAAACGTAGCTATTACATAAAATAATATCTGGATTATTTTCTAATAAATTTAGAAAAGTAGTTTCATCATTATCTTTATATGTAAATTTATTTATATGATCTGAAAAAATATTAGATGGATGATTTACATATGAGTGATTTTCTATATCCAAATAATAAAGTACTAAATGATGATCTAGAGCCAAAATTGATTCATACTCATAGTTTTTTAATTCTTGAGCTGCTTCAAATAAAATATACTTTGATTCAATTAATTCATAGTTTTTAATATTTGAATAAATATCTATAAAATAACTATTTAACATTAACAAATAAACTAGCAAATAAAGAGGTACAAATATTTTAAGAAATTTTTTGTAATCAATAAGGTGAACATAAAAGACTGAAAAATAGATAATAAATATAAATCGATGCGGCGTTGTTCCAGCGAATATCAAGAAGGCAATACAGGAAATAAAAATATATGGTAGAGAGCCAAACACACTCTTTTTATTTTTAAGTATTTTATAAAAAAGAATAAACATTAAAGTAGCTAAGGTCGCAAAAAATAAAATTATATTTATGTTGACTAAACCAAAAATTGATCCATAAAAACCTGGAATAGCTAATGATAATTTTTCAAGAATTGAATTATTTTGACGATTCGAAGGAATTAATAAGTTTGCTTCAATATAAATCATTAATAAATTATTAATTCCATAAACAAATAAAACTAAAATATGTGGAAAGGAAAAACCTATAAAAAACTTTAGAATTTGCTCCTTATGTTTTTTAAAAAGATAAATTGTAATTCCAAAAAAAACAGGCGAAGCGCCTAAGCTTATCAGTGTTGACAAAGATAATAAAGAACCCAATAAATACCAGTTATTATTTGATTTAGTCTCTAATAGATAGAAAAAATATGCAAGGGGTACTAAAGAGTATAATTCAGAGTACCCTGGGACTCCGTAATAACTTATAGACATTATTACTAAAAAAAATAAGGTACAGATATTTGCGTAAACTGAATTTGTTTTATTTTTAAGAGTTTTATACATAAGGTAAGAGGATATTAAGAGTGGTATGTCATTTAAAATTTTTACTACTTTCAAATCATTCTGTGACAACAAGTCAATGAAACTATATATATAAAAAATAAGAATTGGCTTAAGTTCAAATTGATTCTCATAGGGAAGATAGCCTCTATTTATATCTTGACCCATAATCAAAAAAGTTGAGATGTCCCAGTCTATAACCTCTTTGGATAAATATTTTAACTGGAGAATGAGTCCTAAAAGCAAAATAATTGGAAATGAATATTTACTATCAAACAAATTTTTATATTCAATATGAGCTAAAAGTGGAAATATAAGTAAAAAGAATGCAAAGTAAAGAATATCTATAAAAATAAAAGTAGCAACTAATAAAACATAAAAATTTAAAACTAAGATGAATGAAATATATAAAGATTTTTTAGATTTATAACGTGAATATATTAAAGCACTTATCAATACTAAAAAATAATAAATATAATTAAAAATAATTTTATTTTGTGCAAAGTAAATTATTACATTATCAGGTGTTTGATTAATCTTGTAGATTTTATTTAGACATTTGAAATTCTGCAATTCTGGAAAGAGTGGTACGTCTAATGATTGGACTATCACATCATCTTTATATATATCCTTTTTCAACAAAGAATTATTAACGTCTTGACATAATTTAACTTCAGAAATTCTATTTTGATAGTTTATATTTTCTAAAAAAAATATCTGAACTAATAGACCCAAAACTAGAAATATTAAAAGTATTTTTTCTAATTCGAATTTCTTTTTTATCATTGTATTTTCAAATTTTATTCATTTAATTCAAAAATATTACTTAAATAAATAATTTTTAATAAACACTAGAAGTTATAAAAGTTTAATGGAAAATGTGATAAAAATGATTGAAAATTATAAATATAAATAATTAGTAACATTGTCAGCAAAATATTATATTTTTTAATATTACGATACTTTAATTTTTCAAACTCTATAGAAGCCATGAATACAATTAGATGGAACATCTGAATTATATAAGTAGATTTTATAGTATCCCCTGTGCTAACAGGGTAAGAAATAGTGAAGATTAAAAATCCAAAGAAACTAAATAAAACCGCATAATTAATGTACTGAATTATAAAATTTTTTTTATTTTTTTTAAATGTGTATACATAGTAAATAAAAATAAATGTTGTGGTAATGATTGATAATAAAACTACATTTGACAAATAATTTCCAATTGATGATTGGTTTCTACCAATATCTAAAAATCTTGACGTAAAAGAAAAATATCCCCAATAATCCCCCCACAGGTCTGTATATAAGATAGAAATAAATTGGTTATCCAAATACGGCCTTATAGGTTTTGTAAACATATGCGATAACTGCTCTAAATTTGGAATATAAAAATTTAATGGTTGGTTGTTAAGTGAAAATTTTGTAGCTTCCATATTAAAAGCAGTGAAGCTTCCATTTTTATTATATAAATTAAAATAAAACCAGCTGGATAATCCTGCACCAATTAACGCACTTAGGGACCATGTTTTAAAATAAGAACGTTTAAAGCTATTACCTTTTGAAAACAGTAAAACAATTAAAGGAAAAAACAATAAAAAAGCCCACTGTCTACTCAGCGCTAAGCATCCAATAATTAGACCTAAGATCCAAACATTTTTACCGTTGAATTCGTAATTTGAATTGTCTAATTTTAGGATCCAATATAAAAAGAGGCTTAAAAAAAAGAGAATATACGGCTCACCTCTAATCATAGAGATTGTTCGGTAATTAACAGCTAATAATGAAATTAGAATTAAATAGCTTGAGTTGAGGAAATTGTTTGATTTTATAAATTTTTTAAGTGAATAAATGTTTATAAAGATAGTTAGTAGATATAAAAAAGATTGAAATATTTGTGTAAAGGATGCATATATTGGCTGGCATTCATATAAATAATTGTTACTTTGAATAATATTTCTACAAAACACCTGAACTATTGCGGGAAACATATAAGCCATAGGAGGATTAAAAAACTCTCTAGTTTCAGTAGCACTTGGAATGTTAAGCTCGTAAGGTAAGTATCTTGCTAGATGGTCAACATATAAAAAATGTGCGTTTGCATCATATCCGAGTGAAGGACTGTAGTAAAAGATGTTGTAAATAAGAATATAAATTGTAGAGAATAATAAGAAACAAAAAACCGCATCAGAATATTTTAATTTTTTAATTAGTAAAAACATTTAACTTCTTTAATATTTTATATTCAGTTTTTTAATTTATTAAAGAATATATTTATCTATATTGCTTTTTCGTTAATAATTTTTTTTTCTCACTTATAATCAATGTATGTATTCGGTAGAGTGGCTTTGTGGAGTAAAAAAATCAAATCAAAATTTTAAAAATATTGATTTAAATGGAAGCTTTATTTTTGAGAATGATCCAAGCTACGAAGCTATTCAACTCTGGGACAGATTCAACAGAACTCTTGTAGTGAATTCTTTTGACGAATGTGAGCATTATGTTTTAGGGGGCTGGAGTTACACCCAAGATTTGAACATTGAGCAACTTTCTCAATTAATAATAATTGTATTATTATCGTCAATATTGGTGATCAAGAGAAAGTACTTTTCCAAAAATTGAAATCTCATCATATTAAAAATGTATTGTTTATAGTTTTAATTACTATTTTACCTTGGTTTAATTCAAATTTATTTGATGACACTACACCAAACAAAAATACTGAATTTAACAATACTTATTTTGAAATAAATCCCTGCAAAATTTCTTTAGCTGAATTTGTTTATTTTGAAGATAATATATCAGGATTTAATTTTATTGGTGATACCTCATCACCGATTTATTGTTTTGGAAGAATATCTTCTGGGAACGATGGTGCAACCTTAAAAATTGGTACAAATTTTTTTGTAAGCACATTAATAATTTTCTTTTTATTAGGCGTTCTTATTAGAAAAACTCCTCTCTTAGGTAAACCTATAGGTGTAAAAAATATTTATTTTAGTTCTCTTTTGTTCACCGTAATATTGATAATTGGATTAGTTCTTTCAGATAATAAGTACTATGAAAATTCTGCAATTTTTTATTTTTTAAACCAGAGTGAACTCCTAAGTATCAGCTACCTAACTATATTTATTTTCTTGATTTTAAATCTATTAATCAAAAACTATGAAATTGATAATAGAGTGTTAATAAACTATACACCTTACTTATTTCTGTTTTCTGGACTAATTTCGAAGAGTAATCTAAATGTCTGGACAATAATTTTTATTTATTTTGGATTCAACTATATGAGGATTAACAAAAAATCACAATTTTATAATATTTATTTATTTTTAATCTTTTTTTGGGCAATAAATGCGAGTACAACTTTTATTAAAACACCAATTATTTTTTTAGGCTTTACAAGTACTTCTTATGATTTTTATAGCATTATTTTCTACTCTATTTTCTTCTTTTTAGTATTTTATGGAGTTAAACACCTTGTAAATAATCAAATGAAATATTTTGATCTTTCAAAACTACTAAACAATTTCTATATCGTTATATTATTTAAACTACTAATTAATTTTCTAACAAATCAATCCAACGTTATAGAATTTATATTTGAATTTCTATTCGGAAAAATAAATAAGAATGATTTTAGCTTCGGTTCTTTTTTTACTTCGAATAATGAATTAATATTTCTAATTTTAATTCTATCTGTTTATCACTCTGCAAATAAAAAGCATTTGAATATTAAAACATTAGTAGTTCTGGTTTATTTTGTCTTGAATATCACAAATTACTTAAATGAAATAAAGTACAGCATTGACAATTTTAAAGAATTTCTTATTTCGTATAACCCAACATTTTTGGAATTTATTATTGGCAGTGGGCCGCTAAATCTTAATCAATTTTTGTCTGAAACGGCTTATGATATATATAATATTCCAATTTCATCTTCGAATAGCATAATAATATTTTTTGGAATGTTGGGTTGTCTGATATTTTCTATTATTTACATTTATTTTCTAACTGAAAAGAAATATAGCACTATTCTAAAATTTTTTGGCAGTTTATTAGTTTTCAACTTTTTAATAGGTTCAGGAATAAATACTATTTCATTCTTCGTATTGTATTTAAGCCTTTATTTTTTAACCAAAAATAATTATTTTTCAAAAAACTTTTTTCCTAATAAATAAATATATAACTAAAACAAAATTTAACAACACTATTGAATAATTAAACAAATGAAAATTTGGTTGTTTTTTAAAATATTCAAAATTGTCATAAGAAATTAAATATGGGTTAAGATCCGCTTTTTCAACACAATAATTTTTTTCATAATCATATTCAAAATTAAAGTATTTAGAATTCATACTACATAAAAGTGAATATGAGCTTAACTCATTAATCTCAATATTCAAATTGTCGGTATAATTTTTTGGAAAACCATAGATAAACATAAATAACGGTAAAAATACAATCAATAGGATATTTGCTTTGATTTTATTAGTAGAGATTTCAGCTATTAAAAAACATATTCCCATAACAATCAAGAAAGAGTAGTAAAGAGGTTTCAATGTATCGCCAATGTTTGGATCAAAGTTATTTTCAGGAAAGCCAGTAATTATATGCGTTGTAAGAATTGAAAATCCTATTAAAGGAAGTGTAAAAAATTTTTTTCTATTTTTGTTAGCTCTTAAAAAATGTTTAACCAGCATAAAATAAAAGAATACTGAAATAAATAAAGAAGTTGTCTTTCTTAAATAACTGTTGTCTGTAGCCTCTTGTACAAATATTGTTATCTGTTTTGTTTGTACATTAACTTTGGGTGGCTGCATTTTTTTTGATATGCTAAAAATTACAGGATCTTGCCTTCCTTTAAAATAATTCTGAGAATCGTCATCCCAATATAAGTCAAAATAATCACCAAATGAGTCTAACAATGTGATATGAGCTACAGAGTAATTGTGTCGATGCTTATAAGGAAGGTATATTAACGTCTTTGGGTTTACTTTGTATAGTAAACTTAAACTCCCCTTGTTATCATATTTAGCTTCTCTTGCTGAAATACTTTCAATGTTAAAAATACTTTTTTGATTTAATTCATTATTTTCTTGAAATAATAAAACAAATAAAACTAATAAAGGTATTAGAGATAGAAATATATTTTTTTTATTTTTTAACCTTAAAAATTTAGCAGAATAATATATTATGAGCACAAAGATTGTCATTGCAAAAATTGAACCTTTCTGACTGAACAAAATTAAAGACAAAGATCCTGCAGTAAATAAATAAAGCTTGTCCTGTGTTTGAAAAAACTTTTCCATAAGAACAAGAACCCATGGAAAAAGTGCAAAAGCTAAAATTTCTGGCTTAAACACAATCCTTTGTGCAATGCTTATAGGCATAAAATTAATGAATATCATAGCAACTATGATTTGTACTTTATTGTATTTAAATATCGAAAGAAGTTTGGCGAGTCCAGCTGACCCAAGTAAAAAAAGAATAAAATTTACTTCTTGTATGCTTTTACCCATAAATACAAAAAAATTATTTGAGGTAATATCATAATTTCTTAAATAGAAATAAAAAGACTGAATATCATAATAAGCAAATCCCTGTTCATTGTCAGTGTATTTTATAATTCCTGCATTGGATTCTAAATATTTAAAATACCTTGAAAAGTCAGGACTATCAGTGGTGTTGTAAAATAAAAAATTCATCTCTTTAACAAAAAAAAGTGAAAAGAAATAAAATATTGTTGCCACGATATAAAATTTGTTTTGTTTCAAATATGACAGGAGCATATGTCTATTATATTTGTTTGGATAACTGAGCATTAACTTTTTAGATAAATAATAGAAAATTATCTTAATTCTGATTTGTATGTATTGTCTTGTGATCCCTGTTTAAAGATTGGCGGATAAAACCAGCGAACTTTAAAATCTAACTCATACATTTTATAAGCCATTTCCCAGTCATATGGAAGTGTAAATTCTTTCATAGCTTCATGGAGCAAACCTGCAGATTTATTTTTTATAATGTAAGCTTCAGCACAATTGCTTGCTGGGTGATCTGGCTTTAAATATTTTAAATTAAAAAAATCTTTTTTTGTTTTAGTTTTTATAAAATCTTTTCCCGATCCCCTACCTAGAAATATTATGTCCCAATCTGTTCTGCTAAATTTGTTTATAATATTGTTTAAGTTTTTTTTAATTGGTTTCAAATTAATAACATCATCTTCAAGAATTAATCCATATTCTTTATTTGAATGAGATATATTAGATAAAGATTTTAAATGCTTGAAATAACATGACAGCTCAGCGTCAGATAGAATTCTATATTTCTCATCATAAATTTTCCATAACTTATTGATTTTTTCTAAAAACTCTTCTTTATTTTTTATATATTTATATTCTGTTGGAGCAGTATTCAAAACTTCTCTATCGTAATCTAATATATAATTAATTTCTAAATTTTCATCTCTAAAAAGTTTATCAATAAACTCTTTTCTGTCAGAAAGTTTTGAATAGTGAATAATTTGAATTAAGAGATTAGAAATCAAAATATACCTTTATGTTTTAGAAACATAAGATTGATTTTATGATTAGTAAATATTTATTTTTACAAATAGTTTTAAATCTAAAACCATACATTAAATCTTATTATCTATAATTTTGGCCAAATATGAAGAAAGTTCATATTTGATATATTTATTTTTGTTGAGAAAAGTTTTGTATTGAGTATCATTGCCTACATACTTTCTGGTTACTTGATTAGATTTAAAATTTTCCACAATATCTTTTTCTTCAAGATTTAAACAATCTGCAAGCTGTAGGGTAAAGTCTTTTAATGAAATAGTTATGTCTACTGCATCAAAGAAATATTGTAATCCTTGTTTCGAATCAAAAAGTAAGTCAAGAACTATATGAACTAAATGATCTAAAAAACAGATCGAGTGAGTATCATTTGTTTCACTCTCTATGACTATTTTATTTGATTCAATAGCTTGAGTTATTAGTGAAATAAAATTACTCTTCGGTGGCTGATAACTAATTGGACCAAGCATTGAAAATATACGTGAGATAACTAATGTAAAGTTATGCTCTGTAGATAGGTGAGTAAGTTGCCTCTCCTCTTCAAGCTTTTGTTCTTTATATATTGTGTAAATTTCTGAATCTTTGTGGTTTTCCACACCAATTAATCCAGTAGAAGGATAATACAAACTTTTAATATTATTATTCTTGATTAATTCTTTAGTATTTCCCAATAAAACGTCCAGTTTTTGCTGATAGCTCAAAGGGTTTTTGATTTCATTTGATTGTGGAAGTACAAAAGCATTGTGTATTAGGTGAATATCATAGTCTATTGGGTTTATTTTTTTCCAATCGTTATGTTTAGAAATTTTAATAATTTTTCTATTTACAGTATTTTTATTATTTAGAATTCTTAGAAAATTTTGCGATAACCAACCATTCGATCCAGTAACTAAAATAATTTCTTTTTTATCCATATTTAATAAATTTTTTTCTTTTTATGACTAGGGGCAAACCATATTTGCTTTAACCATTTTACATTAATCATCTTGGTTTAGCTTAAATTTATTTAGAGGATCAAAAATACTGGAAAAGAAATAAAATTTTAATCAATAAAATTATTAAAAAAGTTTTGATATCGGTTTGAAAATATGTTCTCTTTAAATATAAGGATTATATTATTATTACCATTATGAAAAAAGTATTAATTTTTGGCTCTTCAGGATTTCTCGGAAAAAAAGTATTGAAACTAGTATCTGAAAAAGAATACAACATTGACACAGTAGACTTAGAACCTTCCAATTTTTCAAAAAATAACATTAGCCATCATGAGATGGACGTAATTGAATTCATAAATATGAAAAATTATGATCTTTCAGAATACGACTACATAATAGACTTAGCTACAGTCTTGCCATTTAAAAATAATAAAAAAAGATTAATGGATAAAAATATATTTTCTGTTCAAGAGGTTACAAAGTCTCAGTTTGATGAGAATGTTTTTTTTATATATGTTAGCTCAAGTGGAACTTATGGAATTCCTGAAGAGAACCCAATAAGACCGTCGACAAATCAAACACCACTTGATTTATATGGAAATTCTAAACTAGAAGCGGAAAAGCTACTTTTGAATAATAAAAATTTTAATAACTTAGCAATTGTTAGGCCAAAAGCAATACTTGGTGAATCCAGAGGAGGAGTATTTGAAATTTTCTTCAAATTAATTAAAAAAGGAATTCCAGTTCCAGTAACAAATAATGCTAACCAAATTATGCAATTCGTTGACGTTAATGATGTTGCTAGGGTTGTTGAACATATTATGGAAAATAAGATAACTGGTATATGGCCTGCAGCAGCACCTAATCCAATGAAATTAAACGAATATCTAAAAAATTTAGAAATTAAATTTGATAAAAAGATAAGAAAAATAAATATCCATCCAAAAGTTTTTATCTTTTTTGGATACATGCTTGTTAACTTGAGGTTGACTAATTTTACAAAGTGGCATTTTGGAGGTTACACTTCCGATTCATATTTTGATGAAAATTGGGCATTAAAAGAATTCGAATATGAATATGATTCTTATAAAACTCTACTAAAAATGGCTGAGACTATCATCTAAATGAACAAAGTAATAACTAAGTATTCTTTGTTTTTACTTCTTTTTTTATTATTTCATCTATTAACTTGGAGATTAATAAATATTTTTCAACTATCGCCAACTATAAATTTTTTAATACAATTTTTAGTTTTTTCAAGTTTTACCTACTTTTTAAAATTTATTAACTTCGAAATTATTTTTATTTCAATTCCTGCTGTCATTTTATATTTTATGTCAGTGATAGCTTATATTGATAGATCTCTTACTGTAGAAATGCTAGATTATTACATAGAAAAAGAAGAAATCTTAGTTGAAGATATCTACAAATTAGAGAAACTATCTAGTAACTACCTGATTGAAAAACGATTAGAAGAACAACAGAATTCTGGATTAATAATAATTAATGAAGACAATTTAGAACTAACTTTAAGGGGTAAGTTTATAGGAATAGCTTATAAGTACTTAGGCATTCTCTATCAAAAGTAGAGTTATTTAAACAAAGTCTCTTTTAGATCTCTTATTACATTTTATTACATTGTTGATTATTAGATTTTGATTATAAATATCTTTTGAATTTTCTATTTTTAAATAACACATTGCCGCCATCTTCCCATCTAATATCCTCAAAATGTACCTTATAGCCATTATCTATCATAAATTTCTTAAAATCTTCATAAAGAATTTGGTTTTCATAATTTTCCAATACCGACACCTCTGAATATATGTATTTAACTTTTTGGAGTTGGTTGCTTGCCATCAATACATCAGGCTCAACACCTTGAAGGTCTAGCCACAATAAGTCAACTGATTCAATATTGTTCATACTTAAAAAAGAATCTAATTTAATTGTTTCAACAGATTTTTTAGAATTGAATGTTATACCTGGATGTATTTCAAGATGCAGTTTAGGTCTTAGTAATGATGAAGATCCCCAAGGTTGATCTTGATTTTCAGCAAGATTTAAAGACATCCTTCCATTAGTGTGAGAAAAGGCAAGATTGAATAAGTGTATATTATTAAAATTCTGTATTTTCTTAAATGTTATATTGTACAAGCTAGGCATAGGCTCAAGGGAATAAATTTTTGAGTTTGGGAAGTTCTTCCCAAAAAAAACAGTATCATTTCCATCAGCTGCACCAGCTTCAATTATTATGGATTCATTTGATAAATTTTTTAGTATAAAATTATGAATATTAACCGGAAAATTTATTTTTCTTTGAAAATGTTTCTTTAAAAAAATATAAAAATTAATGTTATTTTCAAAAATAATATTTTTTAATTTATTAATTACAGACATATGTAAATTTTACTCCAAGTTTTTTGGAAATTTTTAGATGTTCCATATAAAAGGTTAAATAATTATTGTGGCCAGAGGCAGAATCGAACTGCCGACCCCTTGTTTTTCAGACAAGTGCTCTACCGACTGAGCTATCTGGCCAAATGCGGGGACGACGGGATTCGAACCCGCGACCTCCTGCGTGACAGGCAGGCGTGAACTCCAGACTTCACCACGCCCCCAAGTATTCAAAGTATAATTA
>MDSZ01242786.1_pt1 | contig 13803 bp, 13 predicted proteins | sample 811201 | NCBI WGS metagenome assembly MDSZ01 (sample SAMN05326647, study PRJNA326480) | marine metagenome | isolation source: seawater | place: Indian Ocean: North | collected 2010
GCAATGGATTCTCTTGGTTAACAATGGAACGCAATCTGAATTACGATTTTGACGATGTTGATATCGCCCAAAGTGAAATCTCCAGCACACTAGGGTGTATCGAAATGCCTTCTGTCAGCGCGAGGTTAGGAATAGATTGGAAAGAATGGATCGAATTGAGTAGTGAGAATAGCATTCGTTCTGAATTCGGCTATGAACTAGTGCATCCTGATGGGCAATTGCAAGGAGACATTACCACATTTGGACTGAATGGATTCTTGGATTCTCTAGATTCGATTGGGTTGGGGGCATCGATGATTTTCTCACCCCTGCAATTGCATGAAGTACTCGGCAACACCATGATTGATGAAGAAGCGGCTGGAAATGTTTCAGGTTGGTCTTGGCAAGTCACGGGAAGTGAAGATGTTGGAGAGGAAGTTGCTTGGAAAATCCTATTCAGAAACAAAGACATTGAAGACAATTGTTTAGGACATGCGACTATACACATCTTGGCGGTTCCTTCCTCTCCATGGGCAATTAGACAATCTATCGACCTATTGATTAGCGGTGATGATTCCAGCGATTGTGGAACTTGGCAAGAAATCTTAGGAGATTACGCGATGCCTGATGGTAGACTGGAAATGAAGATGACAATTGAAAGAACGAGCCTTTCAAGGGGTGAAAATCTAGTTGATTTGGGTTATTCTTACGATTCCAAGCCCGACATTTCTAGTCTCAGGCCCCCTTCATCTGAAATGGCAGATTGGGGCTCTACCGAAAGACATGCTCCCGATTTATCCAGCATTCGCAACCAACCCTTGGAAATTGCCATAACTTGCATTGGAAATACTTCCGGTGGTGGAAATGAAGCAGAAGTAAACCTACAAGACCATGATGCGTACATCTGGAGAGCAAGAGATGATCGATCCTCGCAAGACAAAACCCGATGGAACATGAGTTGGTTGGCTAACGACGATGCAAGTGGATGGTTGGTGGTTGATGTCGCGGAACAAGGGGGTAGCGAAGAAAATTGTACTTACATCGACTCAGGCTTATTGGATGAAGCACCCGATCATAATCGTCAAGCCATTCCGGAAACTGTTTCCCTGCGTTGGATGGAAGAGTCGCGTTGGTTAGAAGAAGGCAAGTTCCCAGAATTGAGTGGAACTAATGGGCTTGCTGCATCTTCAGGAAAATGGAATGATGATTTGAAAATCGGAATCTTGGTTGCAACAGCAGGAGTGAATTTACCTGACACATTTGACTTCTTGCCATTGGGCGATGCAGGTAGAGTCACCGTAGATGGAGTTAGATCCTGGGATGAAGGAGAGTGGTCACATACATTCTCATTCCTTGCAGATGCCAGTGATGGGAAAATGATTGGATGGACGCATACAAGATCGAGTGATTGAGGGTTCGTATGGCAAGGAAATTGGGTCGAGGGTTAGACGATTTACTCGATGACAATGATGTGGACCTGCCCTTCCTTTCTGCATATGGTGAGGCGGCTAGCGAGCATCTAGAAGGTGGGCATGGAAACGAATCTTCAGAAGAATTGTTTGCTACAATGATTAGACATGCAGGAGAACTGCCAGAAGAGATAAATCTAGAATGTGTTGAAGAGGGGGTGCAACTCAATATGGAGTCTAATCAAGTACTTCCCTTGGTACCTTCAGACCTTACAATGCCTGGTTTCGAAAAAGGAAAATTATCCAAGGATAGGAAGAAGGTAGAGGTCCTAATCACTGCTTGGGGAATAGAAGTTCGACGGTTAATCGATAGATTGTGCGAGCATGCATCGCTATGAGTTTCGACGGAGCAATGCAGCGAGCCCCAATACACCTACAACTGAAAGGAGGCTGATTGAAGGGATGGATGACTCTTCTTCGACCTTATCTGAATTATCCTCTGGAGGGCCATCAGGACAGTCCTTACCGCCCCATTGATCTGTATCGATATCATACCAACAAGAACTCCATGCTTTGGCATATCCCTTAGAAGGGAACTCTTCGGATTCCCCATCATCATAATCTACGGATACCTTCCAATTCACATATGAATGATCATCAATTGTCACCCAAGAAGAATTCCAAAAAGTCCTATTTTCACTGGCTTCAATGTCCTCCCACTCAGGTGAATCACACACACCATCATTGGTGCACATCTGACGCAGAATCCTAATGCTAGTGTTGTTATTTGCCGCATCAGAATCGATCTCCACACTTATCGACCAATCCGATTTATCTGCAGCCTCTACAGTATGATTGATTGCAACTATTGGTGATCCAGAGATATCGGGTTCTACATCTTCACCGCCTGCGGCAGCAACAGTTTGCATTGAACATAGAATCATGATGAGCGAGGCTATGAATAGCGACGACCTCTGCATGGGGTGGCCAATAACCGTAAGGTTTTGAATCGCTCGCTCAAAAGGTTCAACAATATTGTTCAAAACTCCATTTCCCACAATTCGTCGCCTATCCAATGTAGGGTCTTGACCGCCTTGCCACTAGTTTCCTCAACCATCTGATTCGCATTCATGCAAGCCCATCCGAGCGCCAAGGGCCGTTTGTGTTCTTGATCTCTTATCCAAACTAAATCTCCTGCAATTATCTCTTCATGTGCAGCATGTATGCCAGCCGCCATACAATCGGCTCCATTCATCAAAAAAGGAATAGCACCCCTATCTACTTCCAACCACGATTTGTCGGGGGCGTGGACCAATAGTCCTCTCAATGTCAGTGCAGCGACAACCTCTTCCTCTTCATTCTCAATCTCAACAGCATGCGGTTCACGATTTACAATCATCAATCTCCAACTACCATATTCAGCGACTTCGAGAAAGGCCCCCTCAAGATTCAAATCAATGCCGAAGCGGTCCTCGAGTTTAGATAACAAAGGGGCAACTTGTTTACGGCGAACTGGGCGTCTTTTCCTAACACTCCAATCCTTGGCCATGGTCCATCCTGTGGTAAGCGGTTGAAGAGGATGTCCATCCAATTACGCATGGGATGTCTCAAAACCACAGCCCTCTTGCAAGGGGCATGGATATCCATCAATTCCACGAAGACCGCCAAAGGAGAATGGACCTATTGATGAATGAAGAACATCTAGGAATCAAGAGATTCCTTGCTTTGGATAGTGCAGCCTATCGCGACGATGCATTGGATGCCAAGACCAAAGAATTGCTGGGCCTAGTTGCATCTACAGTTCTACGCTGCCAAGAATGCATAACCTATCATGCAGAGAACTGTATTGAACAGGGATGGAAAAAGGATGAACTCCTCGATGCTTTGAATGTCGCAATGGTGGTTGGGGGTTCGATCACAATTCCCCATATTCGCGAAGTTTGGGAAACGATAACCGAACTTGAGTCGGGGGATAATTGAGATGACATCGATATGGTGCGCAATTAGAACATATTCGGCCCATGCAAAGGAGATGGGAGTTGAAGTTCCCTCAGAACCGGAATATTTTCTCAAACCATCTGCCGCATTGGTATCCTCGCCTGTCAATGAAATCAAAACTATCTCTCTACCCGATAATCGAAGTGTTCAGCATGAGTTGGAGTTAGTACTCAAACTGGGTGACTTCTCAGAAGGAGAATTCTCAATCGATGCCGTGTGTATTGGACTCGACCTTACCAACCGGGTGATTCAGAGTGAACTCAAGAAAGGAGGTTTACCATGGGCTCGTTGTAAGTCCTTCAAGGACTCGGCAGTTATCGGCGAATGGCATGATGTTCCTTCAGGAAAATTTTCTGAAATTGAATCGAATTGGTCTATTGACTTGCTTGTAAACTCAGAAAAAAGAATGGCTGCAAATATCTCCGACATGGTCAGATCTCCTTCTACTCTATTGGCTTCATTAAATGAGTGGGCGCCTCTAGAAAAGGGCGATATTATCTTCACAGGAACTCCTGAAGGTGTAGATTGGTTATGCGATGGAGACGTTGTAGAAGCAAGATTGAATGATGGGGATGGAATTGTAAAAAGTCGCTTAATTGCTCACTTCTCACTACCCTCAGACTTGAAATAGGGATGCTGAGTCGGCGCTTCCCTGAGGATTTACCATGGCACAATGGCACGGCGTCTCGCGAAGGAAGGCAACAGGTGGCCGCAGAGTCAAGGCTCGCGGTAAGCGCAGCACCGAAATTAGCAGCGAGAAGCAGCTTGCTTTGGTAGGTGAGGCTAAGAGAAAGATATACCGCAAGACTGGTGGAAACACACTTGTAAGAGTTCTAATGGATAATGAGGTCAGTGTATCTAATCCCAAGACTGGAAAAACAGAAAGAGTTGCAATCAAGACTGTTGTTGAGAGCCCTGCTAATCCAAACTACGTCAGAAGAAACGTGTTGACCAAGGGAGCCGTCATATTGACCGAGAAGGGGCATGTTCGAATCACGAGTCGCCCTGGCCATGATGGCGTCATCAATGGCGTTCTATTGGACGAGTGAGTCTGCAAGCGTGCCCTTAAGATGGGCTGTTGATACCGGGGGTTGAGCGAGATGCCCCATAATCCCGATCGTATCGTGCTATGGCCCGGTTATTTCAATTCGCGAAATTCGCGAAGAAATGGGCGTAGAGTAGGTATCGATTGTTCCGTGAACAAACCTGATCTCGAGGGATTGGCATGGGCAGCCCGTCAAGCTGGAGTCAAGAAGATGAAGCGCGAAGAAGGAATTTGTCACCCCAGCAGGCCTTGGGCTAAAGAGGGTAGATTGTGGATTTCAAAATCTGCTGCCAAAGATGACCTTGGAACCTCAAAGAAAGAAGAGATCTTGCAAATTATTGGAAATAGGTGGCGCGAAATCAATATCCAAAGGCAAAACGAGGCTGATGAAGAAAACAAGCGCGGTCCAAAAACTGGTGACCGGCGCGCAAGGGCACAAAGAAAGACTAGCGGGGCTGCAAGACAAGCCGCTGCCAAGGCGCAAAGAAATAGAAAACAACGTGGACGAAAGAAATGGAAGAAGTGATTCTTCCGTAAACCCGACGAATCTCTTGAACTGCGCTCTTCTCAACAAATCTCTCGTAAGCGTCATAGGTGTGACCATCTACGTCCCCAACATGAAGGAGTATTGTATCAAATTACCAGATAGACCGGGAGAAATGGCTGATCTCTGTGAAGCATTATCCTCGAAGGGAATCAACCTACTAACCGCCACAGCATTAACTGCTACAGGAGCAGTTGTAGCATTGGTGACTGATGATGAAGAAGGAACCACCGGCGTGCTGGATAATTTGGGGCATGAATATCATGTTAGTGAAGTTCTTCTGGTCACAATGCCTCACCAACCAGGTTCTTTGGCGGCCCTCTCAAGAACAATGGGTAATGCTGGCATCAACATCAATTCAATTTACATCATGAGTAAAGATGATGATAAGGCCGTAATTGCTTTCACAGCCGACAATGTTGAAGCCGCAAGAGAAATGATTTGAATCAAACCATATTGATTGGTAGATTCAATTCAACCTTATGCAACCATGAGAAGGGGTCTTGCGCTAATTCTGTCTGAACTCCAGTTAGTGCATTATAGAGTTCTCGAGTAACTGGGGCTACGTCTCCATCCATGTAGACCTTCTTTTGATCACCATGAGTAATCGAACCTATCGGCGAGATTACCGCTGCAGTACCGCAACAAAATGCTTCATCCGCTTGCATTGCAAATTCTGCGCTGACTTTGGTTTCAGTCACTTCGTAACCTCTATGTCGGGCTAATTGAATTATCGAGTCGCGTGTGATTCCCGGGAGGATAGTGCCTGTCAACTCTGGTGTGTAAATATGGTTATCCTTGACGCAAAAGAAATTCGCTGCACCCACTTCTTCGATGTTGTTATGTTCAACAGCGTCAAGATAGATGACTTCGGCATATCCTTGCTTTTTGGCATTCTTGGAAGGCATCATTCCTGGTGCATAATTTCCAATCGCTTTGACTCCACCCGAACCTCCGGGGGCTGCTCTGTGATGTTCATCGGAAATCAACAGTTCAATACTGGTTAAGCCTCCCTTGAAATACGGGCCAACTGGAGTAACAAATACGCAAAATGTGTAGGATGGGGCGGGTGCTACTCCCATGATTGGCCCTGTTCCCCAAAGTACGGGTCTGACATACAATGCACCACGGCCAGATGGCGGGATGAATCGTGAATTTGCTGCAACAACCTGTTCAACAGCATCGATGAACATGGACTCTGGTACTGGCGGCATCCCTAGCCTTGCTGCACCTTTTTGGAAGCGGCGGGCGTTCTCATCCGGCCTGAATAATACTACATTGTTCTGAACCGTTCGATGGGCTTTCATACCCTCAAATATGCCTTGACCATAGTTCAGGACACCCGCTGCCGGATCAATTTCTAGATTGCCGTATGGCAACATTTGCCCGGGACGCCACGGTTCTCCCAACTCACAATTTGCGACATACATGTAATCGGTTTGCGTCAAGGAAAAGGTCAGGGAATCCCAATCGATTTCCTCTCCTTCAGCCATCTTTGCACCACCTGAATGCAGCCAGAAAAACCCGATTGCGTTTGTCGATAAGACTCAGGCTTTCAATACTTGCTGAAACGATTCTTCTCTCTCCACCCTGTTTGTCATTGCCAAGGTTCATGTTTCATCGGCATTCAACACTTGACATGGCAGCAGGTGCGACTTGGAGTGGTGATGTTGCCATTCTTAGTGTTCGTTGGAATAGCCATGACGAAGATGGAGTTGCATCCTCCATAATTGAAATTACAGCTCGTTCAAGAAATGGAGATTCGGTGATTGCCTTAGTTCATGGGTTTACGCCCGGTATCGAAATTTCGATTCCCGGCGTCTGCAAGGACCCGAAGGAATTGCCTGAAGATATCGAAAGACGGTTGAACAAAGTCATGGAAATCAAGGAAGTGACTAAGGTCGATGAGCCGCGATTAAAGTGGACTGACCTTGGAGAAAAAATGCATTGGTGGGTTAGCGTTGAGCAACCATTCGTAGTACCAAGATTGCGAGAAAGGCTTTCTGAGAGTTGGAATTTAAGCAGTGCAGATATTCCCTTTTCCAATCGACTATTCCTTGATGAGGACCTTGGACCTCACATAAACCTCAGTGGGAAAATATTGCATCAAAAAAAGAAGCCCGGAAATGCCGCAGATGTCATTGCTGCAGGCGGGAGTGGCCTCTACCCAGTAGACATAGTAATCAAATGTGAACGAAGTAATTTGTCGAATATTGAACCCTTTCCAGCACCTTGGGTGATATTCTCTTTCGATTTGGAAACGAGTATCGAAGATAATCGAATATTGTGTGCTGCAGCGACGATTGAAACTTTGGAGTCGGATCTGCAAGAACCTGTTCAAGAGACTCATACATTCAGTGGTGATGAAGTACAGATTATGAAGGACTTGACCGAATTATTGAGGAACTGTGATGCGGATATCATTACAGGGTACAATGTAGATAATTTCGATTTACCACGCTTGAATGAAAGAATGGAATACCATTGTCGCTCAACTGAAATTGAGGAGCGTTGCGAATTATACGGCTGGGGCCGAGTTCCTATGAATGAAGAAGAATACAAGCGTAATCGCCAAGGATTGATTCCGAAAAGAGCGAATACACGCGCTTGGATTCTTGCTGGACGCGTGGTCATGGATGCTTGGTGGCAAGCCCGTAGCGCATTACGGCCAAGACGTGAAACTCTGAAATTCGTAGCCGAATTGTTATTCCCAGATCAAGACGAATTACACAAGATGGACGTGGATGCTTCACGCATGGATGAAGAATGGGCAGAACGTCCAGAGGTTGTACTGGAATATTGTGCGCGTGATTCTGCTTTGCCACTGCAGATTCTTCGAAGTATACAAGCAACTAGACGTAAGGAAGCGATTGCATCCGTCGCCAAAGTGCCCTTTGAGACCGCAGCGAATGGAACCACAAGTCAATTGCTCGATAGTCTGGTAATCAGATTGGCTGAATCAAAAGATGTGGCAGTACCATTGACCGGAAGCGCGGCGAAGAAAGAGGGACAGATACCCGGAGGTTACGTTCACGATGTCGAAGCGGGGATGCACCCTTGGATTGCCGTACTCGATTTCAAATCGATGTACCCGTCAATAATGATAGGAAACAACATCTGCCATACTACTCGCATCGATATTTCACATCCCATTCAACCTGCAGATGATGAATTGGTACATACCTCTCCAACAGGGGCTCGATTTCGCAACAAGGAAGCAAGAGAAGGTTTGGTTCCCACCCTTTTGCAAGACCTGATGGCCCAAAGAGACCACCACAAGACTGAGATGAGAATCGCAGAAGAAAGCGAGGATTCTGCAAAGGTGGCCTTTCACGACCAAATGCAATATGCTGTGAAGATAATGATGAACTCATTCTATGGGGTCTTTGCTTCAGAATTTTACAGGTTCACTCATCACGACCTTGGGACTTCGATTACCGCTTGGGCTAGAAGGAACATCAAGGGAATTATTCAGAAATTGGAGAAAGAAGGACACCACGTTGTCTATTCTGACACAGATTCTATTTTTGTCAGCGTACCAGTCGAGGAAGGAAGCCCCACGGCTCCACCCGGAGAAGGTGAAGGGAAAGAGAAGTGGCAAGCAGCGATGGATGAAATGATTCGGTTCGGTAACGAAACTGCAAACCGTTTCAGTGAGGATAGTGCAGTGTTGGAATTTGAAACTGGAATGTCTGCTTTCTTCTCACACGGGGCCAAGAAACGTTACGTCGGTAGAGTAGTCTGGCCGAAAGACGATTTGATGATCAAGGGTTATGAAACTCAACGTACTGATTCGTTTCTGGCATTAACAAAAGGTATGCAGAGAATATTCGAATTAGTGCTAGATGGAGAGGAGGCTGCAGCGATTAATCTAGCGAAAGAGCAGATTGCAAAGGTGAGGCGTTCTGAAGTTCCGGCCGAGGAATTAGTGATATCGAAACTCTGTAAAGGTAAGCAATTGAAAGACGGTAGCATCGATTTCAGTAAGGATTACGCAAATCCAAATGGACAGGCACAAGTCAGAGCAGCGCGCAAGCGCATAGAGAGAAACTTGCCATTTACTCCAGGGATGAAAATCGCCTTTGTGGTCACAAATGCCGGACAGCGCCCAATGGTTGTCGAGCCGTGGAACGAAGGCGAAGAAGATGGGGGAATCAAATCCTATGATTCTCAATTCTATGCAGAAAGGTTGGCTACGGCCTTTGGTAGGGTATCGGAAGCATTTGGATGGAGTGCGGATGAATTGTTGAAAGGAAATCGGCAATCATCACTATTTTCATTTTAAGCCTGTGAAACAGTCAATAAGATGCATGGGCAGGGGGTGAACATGGTCGGAGAATTATCCCCCGATGGTCAATTCATGTGGGACGGTACTCAATGGATTCCAAGTAATACACCAATGATGCAACAAGTAGTTGCTCCAGGTATGCAACAAGTAGTTGCTCCAGGTATGCAACAAGTAGTTGCCCCAGGTATGCAACAAGTTGCTCCAACAACGATGCAACAACCGTTCATGCAACAACAAATTCCGGGAAATCCCGGTGCTGCAATGTGGATGACCGGAGATCAGATGAACGCATCAGGTGGAAAGGGGAAGTTGGTAATCATCAGCATTGTTGGATTGTTAGTTGCCGCTGGTGGCGGTTGGGGAGCGTATGAATTCGTCATCGACCCGATGCTTGATCCTGACCCATACTCTCGAACACAATTCGTTGAACATGCGCTAGCACAACCTACACAAGAAGAAGTGATGAATGGCGAAGTAGATGGTTGGTCATGTGATGTTGAAATCGAAATTAGCGAGGTTGAGGATGAATTTTTGGGTTCGTTCAGCCTCGAAATGGATACGAAATTATCCGCTAGTGATTCGGCAGCATTGGCTGAGGTCGACATGAAAATCGTTTCCGAAGGTTTTCCGATGCCAGTATCTATGGATGTATGGATGTCAGAAAATGAGGTTGCATGGAGAAGTATGGATGAAAGTAGCAAGACCGAATTCACTTCACTTGAAGGAGAGCCGGCTGACATTTTGTTCAATGATGAAGATGCCATGTTCGTAGACACTATTCCATTCTGCTTCCTACATCATGAAATCGCAGCAGAAATACAAGATGATTCCTCAATCGATTTCTCCTCTGAAGCAGAACGCTTTCCCGATGAGGATGGACAACGTGCTGTCAAAGTGAGTATTGATCACAGTATTGATGGTGAAGAAATCTCAGTTTCGATGTATTTTGATAGTGATAACAATCTCATTGGTGGCAAGGCAAGCAACAGCAGTGGAATGAAACTATTGATGACTATCGGTACTGACTCACCAAAGAAGCCTTCTTGGGTCAATAAAGCAGAAAGTGTTGGAATGGCTCTTTACCTTGAAAGCGATTATTGGACCAACAATACTCATGGGAATTATACTGTTCAGACTCAGTTCAATGCAACGTATGGAATGAATGGGGCCGAAGTCATACTTTACTATATACAGCCAAGAGATGATGGTGGAGAGGATGACAGATACAAGGTTGTTGGAGTAGAAATCGGCGCAGCAACCACTCCCTCTGGAGCTTCAGTCAACTTCGGCGATTGGGAATGCACATTCTACTACAATGACGTGGCCCCATTAAACGAAATCTCAACAGGAGACAGCATCGAGATGGGATGTGAAGGAGAAAATGGTGAAGTCACTAATTGGGATAAGGATTTAGTTCTAGGGTTGGCAAATGATGATGGCATCGCCCAAGAAGTTGACATGAATCTTCCTTGGACTTCGTTTGAACTGATGATGGTTGCATTCTTTATTGCGGCAATCGCATTTTCGCGAAAACAGCGTTGATTGCACAATTTCAATGCTATCAGGCGAATCCTTGATGGCTGGCGGATTGCCGAGGATTACATGATGAGGCCATTCTCTGCCCACATAGCAGCCCTGCTGACGATGATTGTGTTGACCTCGACTTTGACGGGATGTATCTTCTCTGAAGAAGAGGCTGAAATCGATTCATCGGTTGAAGCCATCTTTGACTGGACCCCTAAAACATCCATCCAAGCAGGTCGAACTACAGTCACATTCAACGGCGACTCTTCGTTGCCACAAGATGGATCCCTAACATATAGATGGGATTTTGATGGTAATGGCAAATCTGATGCTTCAGGGGTCAGTGCTGAGAATGTATATGCCGAAGAAGGAACTTATGAGGTGACGTTGACAGTTTCTGACGGATATAATGAAGATAGTAGTACAAAGGAAATTATCGTCATTCCTAAAGATGCTGTTATGCCCATTGCGGATGCCGGTTCATCAACTCCTGATGCTGACTGTGACGGCGACGAAGCGCCTGATGGCAGCTTCTATCTAGTCTACATCTGCGAAGATGACAAAGATGCTGGAGACAGAACCACTAAGGTTGAAACCACCATTACTCTAGATGGTTCAGCAAGTGATTCTGGTAGTACCAATCACTACATCACCAGTTGGGTGTGGGATCTTAATGTTCACGTAGACAGCGATGGGAACGGAATTGAAGATGATGACAACGATTGCGAACAACAGGGGTGTGGAGAGACTTACGAATGGAAGGATATACCCATTGGTGAAAGAGAGATTTCACTGACAGTGTGCAATAATGAAGGGGGCTGCAGCAGTGAAGAAGTGTGGGTTTATGTTCACTACAAAGGTGAGTGGGAAGATCTGCACGTCAATGGAAATCAAACTGATGGTGGAGAATTAGTCTTTGAATCGACATTCGTCTATGATAGGGAAATCAACAACAAAATCAAGCGCGTGAATATGCTACTGGTCTACCCAACAGAAGACGATGATTGGGTCGCAGGTAACCCGAACCATGAATTGAACATTTACATGTACAATGAAAGTGATGAAGAAGTCATCAACACCACCTCGATGGAACGGGGACAAGGTTGCTCAACCGATGAAGAACATCAGTGTGTATCTTTGGAAATCACTCAGTATGTAATCGACACCTACGAAGATGGAGATTGGCAAATCAAAATCGTCAATGCTAATGCCTATGATGCAGATGGAGTTGCATTCAGTATTGAATTACAATACAAGTGAAAGTTCAATCAGTTACTCCTGGAATTGCTAGTTCTTTGGCTTCATCAATATCAATTTCAACTTCTGCTTGTAGTATGACTTGCCCCATCATCTTGCCTTGAGCATCCTTACGCAGAGCAACGGTTCCCCCACCCTGTAATGCTCCATTGAGCACACAGTTCAAGGCCCCTATACCTGGTACTGGATGGACCTCAATTTCACCTACGACCATGCCCTCGAATACCTGTTCAAGCCATTTTGCAGTAACACATTCTTGTAACAATGGAAACCACTCTTTTCGATGAGCGATTAATCCGATATTGACCATGTCACCTTTGTCCCCACTTCTACCATGTGCGATTGATGATAAGGGAATACTGATTTTCTCGGTCATCTAAACACCAATTCAGTTCTTGACCGAGGGACGCTCAAGCCTCCTCAATACCCGCCTTGCAACTCTTCGACGCCACAACCCCTCAGGCTCTCCTGCAGCCATCTTCTGGATCCTCGCCAACACTCCATCTAATCGCGGATCCATCTCTTTGAGTTTTAGATGTAGAGTCTGCATCATGGTTATCTGGATACGGGGCTCCACCAACTCTCTTTGTAATAGGAATGGGAAGAAACGCAATTGCTCACGCGGCCTAGCTCTAGCAGTATATCCTGCAACTCCAGCAGGACCGGTCAGAACCAATGGAGCGATGGCTCTAGAGAATTCTATGACTTCTGAACGCATATGGCTCTTGGCGGCCCATCTAACATTGATTTCACTTGGTTCAACTGCTAAATGTTGTAGCCCATTTGGCAAAGATGCACCTGCTCCAAAGAGCTCGGTGTAGATTTCCAATCCTTCAAGGTCAGATAATCTCTCTCGCAGTACTAAATCGGTTCTTTCGGCTCGTCCTTTAGCATCCGGCCCGGGAATAATCAAATCACCTGCTGCGAACCATCCATCTTTATGATTGGAAGAAACCTTCAATGTTGGAGGAGCTGGTTTTCCACGAGTGCCCGAAACCAAGACCCTGTCTTTTCCAGCATTATTCAGTTCGGTTTGTGAAAGATCTACAATCACGTCCGGTGTCATATAGGCTGTCGGGTCTCCAATTTCGTACAGCATCTGTTCAGCGACTGTCCTTCTTGTGACGCTTCCTCCTGTGCCTTCCAACTTGGTAATGATTGCTGTTCCATCTCGGTTAATTTCGGCAATCGGGTATCCAACATCTGCCAAATTGGGAATTACTTCCCAATCGCTCGAATTACCTCCTGTGACTTGAGCCCCGCACTCGATTAAATGTCCCGCTAAAGTCCACCCAGCGAGTACATCTAACGGATTCTTGATGTTTGCAGGTGCCCAACCCTCAACAAGAGAAAACATCGGGAGGCCTTTGTCCACGGCACGAGATGCCCAGCCTTGCGAATGCAACATACTTCCAACAATTAGACTAGCATCCGCCACACGTCCTGTGATTACGATATCAGCTCCGCGTTCAAGTGCCTGGGCAATGGCTCCAGCACCAAGATAAGCATTGGCGGATACGAGTTCATCCCTTACTTCTGAAAGAAACATTTCAGAATCCATGTGTTCAACTGTTCTTCCGCCATCTAGAACGTCGTCGATTAGTGGTAACACATCATCTCCAGAAACCATAGCAATTCGGCAATCGACCCAACCAATTTCGCAGGCGAGAGCCAAAACTGCCTCTGCACAGGCATGAGGATTTGCACCTCCTGCATTAGTTACTAGGCGCGTTTTCTTTTCATGTAACAAAGAAATCCC
>MDSZ01183690.1_pt1 | contig 13799 bp, 16 predicted proteins | sample 811201 | NCBI WGS metagenome assembly MDSZ01 (sample SAMN05326647, study PRJNA326480) | marine metagenome | isolation source: seawater | place: Indian Ocean: North | collected 2010
CACCCGGTAATCGAGGCGGTTACGACTGGACCGGAAATCACGACCGCACTCCACCCGTGTACTTCGGCGCCCCCGCCGCCGCCGGCGGAGGCCCCGGAAATAGAGATGATCTAGATTTAACAAGTGGAGATAGGGCTGATATAATAGTAGGACTAGTCAATGAGATTAGTTCGCATATGTTAGCCATGAAAACAGGAGAACTTAAAGAGTTCAAAGACCTATTACAGCCAATGATAGACGAGATTTCCGATCACGCACACGAAATTGCGGCTTCTGAAGTCGACATATAAAAAACTTGACAACAGTATTAATGTGTGTTAAATTTAATACTGAGGTGTCAAATGGGAACGATAGAAACAATCCCCGCTAGCTTGCTATTAGCCTTTATTTGTAGTCATCTGGCACTGTTTATGGCTGGGCTATTTATTGGAAGCATACACAAACAAAAGGACCAATTTTGAAGTTTGCTCACATTGCAGATACTCATATCAAGAATCTAAAATATCATTATGAGTATCGCGTCATATTTGATCAGTTGTACAAGAAGCTGATCGAGGAAGACGTAGATTATATTATTCACTGTGGCGATATCGCCCATACAAAAACCCAAATATCACCAGAATTTGTAGATATGTGTTCTGATTTCTTTCGAAATCTAGCTAATATTGCGCCAACATACATCATTCTCGGTAATCACGATGGCAATCTAAGGAACAGCAGTCGTCAAGATGCGCTCACTCCGATTGTTGAAGCGTTAGATTTATCTGATCTATACTTGCTAAAGAACTCTGGTGAAACACACATTAACGACGATATTTGTTTAAATGTGCTTTCGGTTTTTGATGAAGACAATTGGATGGCGCCAAGCAACCCAGACAAGATTAATATTGCGCTATACCACGGCTCTATCTCTGGAGTGAAAACTGATACCGGCTGGGTAATGGAGAATGGAGAACATGATATTAGCATTTTTGATGATTTTGACTTTGCTTTTCTTGGAGATATTCACAAGACAGATCAAAAGCTAGACTCAGAGGGTCGTATTAGATACCCGGGAAGCACGATTCAACAGAATCATGGCGAATCGAATGATAAGGGGCTGTTGTTGTGGGACATTCAAGATAAAGAAGACTTTACTTGCGAACACATTGCGTTTAAGAATCCGAAACCGTTTGTAACGATTGGCCTAACTCCCAAGGGGCGTATTCCGAGAGGCACCAATATTCCCAAGGGCGCCCGTCTTCGATTGGTTTCGAACAATAACCTTTCTCTAAGTCGCATGAAGCGTGCTGTTGACATTGCAAAGCATAGATTCAGACCAGAATCTATTACCTTTCTAAATCGCGCGGCAGGCCTCAGAGGAAATGTTGACTCTCTTACGAATACGATCATCAAAGAAAACCTCAGAGACATTGCGGTGCAGGAGAAACTGATTAATGAATATTTGAAGGATTACGAAATTGATGAAAAGGTACTTGAGAGGGTACTAAATCTTAATAAGAAGTATAACAAGATGGCAGAAGCCGAGGAAGAGGTTTCTAGAAACGTTAATTGGCGCCTGAATTCTCTCAAATGGAACAACCTGTTTAATTATGGGGAAGACAATGAGATCGACTTTACGAACCTAAACGGGGTCGTAGGAATTTTCGGAAAGAACTATAGCGGAAAAAGCAGCATTATTGACTCTATTCTGTATACCATGTTCAACTCTACTTCTAAAAAAGAAAGAAAGAACTTAAACGTAATTAACCAGAACAAGGAGTCTTGTCTCGGAGAGATCAGCATTTCGGTCGGGGATAACACCTATTTCATTAATCGTACTTCTGAAAAATATGTAAAGCGTCTCAAGGGGGAAGAGACCTTAGAAGCTAAAACAAATCTAGATTTTGAGCTAAAGGATCCTGTAACGGGACATACACAGAGTTTGAATGGTTTATCTCGCAATGAGACAGATAAGAATATTCGAAAGATGTTCGGCACTTTGGATGACTTTTTGTTGTCATCGATGGCAAGCCAGCTTGATTCTCTAACTTTCATTAACGAGGGTTCAACTCGTCGTAAAGAGATCCTTGCGAAGTTCTTAGATCTTGAAATATTTGAGAAAAAGTATAAGCTTTCAAAAGAAGACGCTAGTGATCTTCGTGGTGCCCTCCGTCGCCTGGAGGACAAGGAGTTTGAGGAGGACATTGCAGCTGCAACAATCGAATTGTGCGAAAGCGAAGACAAGATATCCGGCCATAAAGAGCGCTGTGAAAAATATCAGTTTTCCATAGGAAAAATTAGCGAGTCGCTTCAAGAAATAGAGAAAGAAATTAGCTCTATTCCTGCTGAAATTATAGATATAGCCTTGATGAAAGAGGAACTAACCTTACTTAAACGACAAAAGGCTAGCCTAAGGTCTAAGATAAACGAAGATAAGCAGGATCTTAAGATACGTACAGATCTTTATAGTAAGATTTGTGCATTTGTTGACGGTCTAGACATCGAGCAGTTAGAGACGCAAAAGACTATCATTAACGAACTAACAACCTCGATTACAGATTTTGAAAAAGAGATAGATAATATCGAAAAAAAGGCAACTTTATTAGAGGGAATCCCTTGTGGCGACTCTTATCCTAAGTGTAAGTTCATTAGAGATGCGAACGTGACTGTTGCCAACAGGCATCACGTAGAGAATGACCGAAGTATCGCCAAAGATGAGCTTAGCAAGCTGGATCCTGATTCGGTTCTGAGCAAGATTGAGAAATACAACAAGATTACGAAAAAGAAGAATGAGGTTTCATCCAAGATTGCAGAATTAAACCTTGCAATTGAGAGAAACGGCAACTCTCTAGAGCGAGTTGCTGACAAAATCTTGGCCACTAACGATAAGATTGCCGAATATAACAAGAATAAGAAGATTATTGATAATCTTGAGTCTCTAATGGCAAAGTCTGCAAAGATGCGCCAGAGTATAAATACGGTAACCTCGCAAAAAACCAAATGTGAGCAGGATTTAGCCTCTTTATATGTCGAGCATGGCTCGTTGGAGCAAAAGCTTCGCAATTTAGAAGAACAAAAGGAAGAATATCGAAATCTTCATGAAGAATACTCGGCGTATGATCTCTACATGAGGTGTATGCACTCAAACGGTATCGCTTATGACATTATTAAGCGAAAGTTGCCGATTATCAACGAGGAAGTCGCAAAGACGCTTGCTAATATTGTCAATTTTGATGTATTCTTTGATGATGACGGAAACAAGCTCAATATTTTCATTAAGCATCCGAAACACGACCCGCGTCCTATCGAAATGGGGTCAGGTGCAGAAAAAACTATCGCTTCAATGGCCATTCGATTGGCCCTATTGTCTGTTTCAAGCTTGCCCAAAGGTGATTTGTTTATTTTAGATGAGCCCGGAACTGCACTGGATGCAGAAAATATGGAAGGCTTTATTAGAATTTTGGATATGATTAAAACATACTACAAAACCGTGTTGTTAATCTCGCATATGGATACATTGAAGGACAATACGGATATTATCATTAATATTGACAAAAAGGAGGGTTACGCACATGTCAGACATTAATTTATTTGATTTAATGGAAATCAAGAAACATATAGATAACGGATCGTTCAAGATTAAGGTTATGGATTTTGAAGAAAACGAAGATGGTTCTGCGATGGTTAACTTCGAAATGAGCGAAGAGTTTGTGACGTGGTTTAAGGAGCGAGAGAACCTTAAGCGTTGGAGTGATAAGAGATTTAGGAAGTTTTTTAACAAAAATCTACAAAAGTTTCTTCGGGTTGAGCAGCAAACCAAACAGTAAACTAATTATCGATTAGGAGGATACATCATGAGAAAAGGTACTCTTGATCGAATTTTAGAAAAAGCAGTTTCTCGTAAACTGTTTACGTTTTTAACCGCAACTGGCTTAATGCTGTGGTCCAATTTGGATTCCGAAACTTGGGGCATGATTGCAGTTGTATACATTGCTGGACAAAGCGTTGTTGACGTAATGAAGGCATATCGTTTTGGCGATTCCGGAGACGGAGGCCTGTAAGTGAGTTGGTTAACCTGGGAAGCAGTTAAACTTTTTTCTAAAAAAGCCTGGATTTGGTCCAAACACCATTGGAAGATAATAGCTATTGTTATTTGGACGATTGTTGTGTGGGCAATTTCTAGAAAAAATAGCAGAGCTATGATGAAGGTTTTAGAGACCGCAAGAAAGAGTTATGAAGATGAGATGGCCGCAGTTAACAAGACTCACGAAGACGAAATTCGCAAAAGAGACGAGGCTATACAGAAATATAATGATCTCATTGATTCGATTGAAGAGCAGTATGCAGAAGATAGAGACAAGTTAAGCCAAGAAAAAAAGGAAAGGATCAGAGAACTTATAGACTCTCACGGTTCGGATAAGACTGCTTTGGATAAGGCTTTAAGGGAGGAATTTGGATTTGAATATGTTGAATAAGGTGTTTTCGTTGATGATTTCGACTAGTCTGATTTTTGCACCGGTTGCTTTTGCAGATGAGGCGCCCCAGTACACACATTTAGAAGATGGCGAGGAGGCACCTTTTGCCGGTACGCTATTTAATCCGGCAGCAACGGCACAATTAATTACTGAAAGCCAATTCTCTATGGATGAGTGCGACTTGCGAGTTGAATTTGAAATACAGAGAACAGAGGCGAGATATCAGTTGCAGCTGGACTCGTTGCAAGCTAGTTATGATTCGCTGCAAGAGCGTCATACGCTAATAATGGATATTAAGAATCAAGAGATTGATACGTATAGAGAGTTAGCACTTGATCGTCCGAACAAGAATAGTCAGTGGTGGCTCACTGGTGGCATTGTTGCCGGAATCGGGTTGACACTGGGAGTACTCTGGACAACACAGGAGATTCGCGAATAATGGCTAAAGCTAAAAAGGACTTAAATTATGTTGCTAATGTTGAAAAGGCAATATCAGAGAAATACGGGAAAGAAGCCGTACAGAATCCCAAAAGCAATTGGACCGACGAGAAAGAAAAAGAATACCTGCAACAGCTAAAAGAAATACAAAAGCGATCTGCTGCACTACAAGAGAAAATTGAAAAAATTGAACATAATGGCTTCTTCGTCTCTAAAAAACTAATTAATAAACAGAGCAACCGAACATGCCCAGTGTGTGAAGTATACTCGTTTGAACATCGCGATGACATATACATGAATAAATATAGTTGCTGTTTTAAGTGCTTTATAAACCATGTTGAAGATCGAGAAGAGCGGTGGCTATCGGGATGGAGGCCTTCTAAAAAAGATGACCAAAAAGATTGAAGAGTTTGAGTCTAGGGATGTAGACCTTATCGACAGAGCAAAAAGAGCGGCACACCCATCAGACCGTCCAGGCGGTTCGGTGATATCTCCCGAAGAGGAGAACATCAATCAGAATGATGAGATAATCAAGACTCTTAAGAGTATAAGCAATGCAGTTGATGCACTTCTTTATTACGCTACACCTACCCGTGGCGCCCTGGCTGATGTTGAGAAGACAATAGGATCCGCTTTTGTTGGCGAGGCTCAATTGCCAATATCGGAGCAGCGATATAGGGATCCACTTCGCGGATCAGACCAGCGCCGCTCTATTACCTCTCCCAAGGACTATCATCGGCCAAGCTCAGGCCGCGCCCATGCCGGTATAGATATCGGAGCACCAGCCGGCACGGCCCTGTATGCGCCTATGCAAGGTCAAATACTGTATGCTTCTCCCACCGAGTGGAGCGGAGCAGGGTATACCATCTTTTTTGCTACTACAGATCCTATAACGGGTACCCGCCATGTACACCAGTGGATGCATCTGAATCAGTCAGCTAAGAATCCTGAGACCGGCGAAGTATGGCAGCCAGGAGACACTTTCGGCGCAGATGTTCAACTAGCTGAAGTTGGCAATACAGGTGCATCCCGAGGCGCCCACCTGCATTATGAAATGTGGGAACTACCAGAAGCATACGATCTTGGCTCCCCTGATGGTGGCATAGAAGACTGGGAACATTACAAATCAGAACAGGGCATTGACACTGTAACTGCGTGGTCTCGTGATGCACGCGATTCTGCTTTTGGTCGACCCTCCCCCTCTAGCAGGATAGATCCGGCAGAATTTTATGCCAATGTCGGTACGGGAGGCTTTACTTGGGATGATTCGCGAGACTTGCAGGTGACCGATCCTGATTCTGGCGAAAGAGTAGATTTCGCCAATCCAGAAGTCCGAGTAGGCGCCCAGAACTACACCCCGGGCGAAAACCTGTTCATACCGGGCCTCACTGACGGTACCGCAGACACATCCACACTTATACCATCTACCGACGCTCCGGTTACACTTCCCGAACCCGAATCAGGGCCAGAAGAAGAAGCCCCGCTCCCGGCATCTGATGGTGCTTTGTCGGCCGCTATTTGGAGTGATGCTCCCGTACCAGAAATAGATCCTTCAACGGCAGGAGATGCTGACGATCTGCCCGAAACGGGCACGGCCGCTGTTGATATCGATATTGAGCCGAATGTTCTTGACGATCCCGGAGCCGAAGCTTCCGAAGAATTTCTTGCAACAGCCTCTTCATCTAGGGCCGGCGTAAAACCGTTTGAATGCACCCCAGGATTTGTCTTTGATCCGAAGACAAATGCCTGCATCCCTCAGAGTATAGCAGAAAGTTTGCTTAGTGAAGCAGAAATCTTAAGATTTAAGAAGTTATCTAGGATCAAGTGACTATTTATATACAAAAGGAGCTTTGTAATGGCTAAATCAAATGTTTTAGATATTGTTAGAGGAATCGCCCAAGCCGCCGCAAATTCATATGATGGCGCTCATGATAAGAAATATTCTTTTGACGGAGAGGAACGCAAAATTGGATTAAAGAGGGAGAAGGGCGACCCCATTGTTGATTCTCGAATCATGGATGGTTTTAATATTAAGTTTCATGGTCCGCTTATGTGCATTCACTATCATGGCGAGATTCGAATCAAAGATGTACATGACAAAAAGTTTGTATCTGATATGGAAAGCATGATTAATGATATAGCTAAGTTTTTACGAAAAGAATATAAATCCGTCACCGGAAAAGCACTGACTCTAACAGCAGAAGGGGAGATAGACATTGACGTACAAAGCACTTCCCGCGTACGTGCTTGGGTTCAAGCTCATAGATATTATAAAATTGGAGGACTTTCAGACGTTGAAGACGTCGGCGGCACATCTGAAGATAGACTTGATGCGTCGATTAAGAAATTTCTGGCAATTGGCAAAGAGAAATATCCTAATACAAAAAAACCTAAAAACGTAAAAATTAAGGGAGGGGGGTGATATAGATGACACTAGAACAATTACAGAAAATTCTAAGCGAGCTATCTTTAGCCGTTAGAGATGCCGAGAAATTTGACAAGGGCAACGCATCAGCCGGCCGCCGTGTGCGCAAGTCAGCTATGCAGGCTATTAAAGAATTAAGAGAACTCCGTGCTGCCGTAATGGTCGAACTGCATGATCGTAAAGGCGACTAACAAGGCAAGGAAATATGTCCTATCAGCTTTCAAAAAAAGAAATTTTGAAAGAAATCATCAAGTGTGGAAAAGACTCTGATTACTTCTTAAATAATTACGCCAGAATTTCCCATCCCCAAAAAGGCTTAATCCCATTTCGCACTTATGACTTCCAAAGAGATTTATTGCACGATTTTCGTGATTATCGTTTTAATATTGTTTTAAAAGCACGCCAGCTAGGAATTTCTACAATTGTGGCTGGCTACGTTACTTGGCTGATGATGTTTCATCGAGACAAGAACATACTCGTTGTTGCAACTAAGTTCGGTACAGCCTCCAACCTTGTCAAGAAAGTAAAGCAGGTCATCAAGAGACTGCCAGACTGGCTTCAGATTGCAGACATCAGTATAGATAACAGGACTTCGTTTGAATTGTCCAACGGTTCGCAAATTAAAGCTTCCTCTACCTCTGGAGACGCTGGTCGTTCGGAGGCGTTGTCTTTGCTAGTTATTGACGAGGCTGCTCATGTTGAGGGTCTAGAAGAGCTGTGGGCCGGTCTTTACCCCACTCTTTCTACTGGTGGTCGATGCATTGCATTGTCAACCCCCAACGGTGTTGGAAATTGGTTCCACAAGACTTTCATAGAAGCAGCGGCAGAAGAGAACGAGTTCCGCACGACAACGCTTCCTTGGGATGTACACCCCGATCGCGACCAAGCTTGGTTCGCGAGAGAAACAAAGAACATGTCCCGCAGGGAGATAGCTCAAGAGCTTGAATGCAACTTCAATACATCGGGAGAAACAGTCATACATCCAGATGATATTGCTTGGGTAGAAACCTGCATAAAGGATCCTGAATATCGCACTGGCTTCGATCGAAACTTTTGGATATGGGAGAAGTACCAACAAGGGTGCACATATTTATTATCTGCAGACGTAGCCCGAGGCGATGGCCAAGATAACTCAACCTTTCATATTGTTAAGTTAGACAACATGGAGATTGTAGCGGAATATCAGGGGAAGCCAAGTTTAGACATGTATTCCAATATTCTAAATCAGGCCGGCCGGGAGTTTGGAAATTGCCTTTTGGTAGTCGAGAATGTTGGTGTCGGAATATCGGTTTTAGAGAAGTTGATAGATTTGGAATATCCGAACTTGTATTTCTCTATTAAGAGTACGCACGAATTTGTGGAACAATATCAAGCGGAAAGTATGACAAATTCTGTACCTGGGTTTACTACTTCAACAAAAACTCGCCCAATTATAGTTGCGAAGTTGGAAGAATTCATCAGAAATAGACTAATTACAGTTAATTCTCCAAGAACATTTAGGGAGCTAACAACTTTTATTTGGTACAACGGCAAACCACAGGCAATGCGTGGCTATAATGACGACCTTGTTATGGCGCTAGCAATTGCATGCTGGGTAAGAGATACTGCTTTACAAACTAATAAAAGAGATATAGAATATAAAAAAGCGATGTTGAATTCCATGATATACACCAATACTACGATCAATACATCAATTAAGGGTATGGAAGGATATCGAAAAGAAGAGGATATAGACAGGTTTGGCTCTAATTCTCCAGAAAAAGAATATGAAAAATACAAATGGCTTTATAAAGGATAAAAATGGCGTCTAGAAATATAAAAAAAACATCAGTCAGAATGAGACGTACGGACAACCCCCGAAACGAACAGTCTGACCTTTTTAAGAGATTAACTAAGTTTTTCTCTGGGCCCATTGTCAACTATCGAAGCCAAAACATTCGACGGTATCGCCGGCGGCACTTAGATAGGTTTAAGTTTACATCCGCTAGCGGAAAACAATTTAAGAAATCGGATCATAATCCTTTTGCTGCGTTAGAAGCGGATCTGATGGCCAATCAGAACCGGGCCCATAGATATACCGATTTCGATCAGATGGAGTATTCGCCAGAAATTGCTTCTGCAATGGATATCTATGCTGATGAAATGACGACTTCTAGTGACATTAAAGCAATGTTGAGCATTCTCGGGCCTAATGAAGAAATTAAAACAATTCTATATAATCTCTATAATAATATTCTGAATCTGGAGCACAACCTTTTTGGTTGGTGTCGCACGATGTGTAAGTATGGCGACTTTTTTCTTTATTTGGACATTGATGAGGAGGTGGGTATCAAAGCAGCAGTTGGCCTGCCAACGAACGAGGTTGAAAGACTTGAGGGGGAAGACGAATCTAACCCCAACTATGTTCAGTTTCAGTGGAACTCCGGAGGCCTAACATTTGAGAATTGGCAAATTGCCCATTTTCGTGTTCTTGGTAACGATAAGTATGCCCCATATGGCACATCAATTTTAGAACCGGCCCGAAGAATTTGGCGCCAGTTAACAATGCTTGAGGATGCAGTTATGGCATATCGCATTGTGAGATCTCCTGAGAGGCGCGTCTTTTATATTGATGTTGGAGGAATCCCACCAGAAGATGTTGAGCAATACATGCAAAAGGTTATGACTCAAATGAAGCGTAACCAAGTTATTGATCCGGATACGGGTCGAGTTGATTTGCGCTACAACCCCATGAGCATCGAAGAGGATTATTTCGTTCCAGTGCGAGCAGGAAACTCTTCTAGAATCGAATCTCTCCCCGGCGGAACCTATACCGGAGACATTGACGATATTAAATATCTAAGAGACAAACTGTTTGCTGCTCTTAAGATTCCTCCTTCCTACTTGTCTTCCACAGATGACGGCGGCGATGACAAAACGACACTAGCTCAAAAAGATATTAGATTTGCCAGATCTGTACAGAGGCTACAGAGAATTGTAATTTCAGAGCTTGAAAAAATTGGAATTATTCATCTTTATACAGTGGGATATCGTGGGGATGATCTCCTTTCCTTTAAGCTCAAGTTAAACAATCCGTCTAAGATTGCAGAATTACAAGAATTAGAGCATTGGAAAACAAAATTCGATGTCGCTGCTTCTGCAACGGAAGGCTTCTTTAGTCGTCGCTGGATTGCTGAACACATGTTTGGTATGTCGGATGAAGATTTCTTGAGAAACCAGAGAGAGATGTTCTACGACAAGAAATTCGAAGCAATGCTTGAGGTCGAAGCTGAGGCAATTGTAGCCGCCGGCTCCGTAGAGGCTGAAGCTGGAGCTATGGATGTGGCAGAAGATGAGGGTCTCGCACCTCCTGGCGGAGAAGAAGGGATCCCAGAGGAAGGAATGCCGGCTGAGCCTATGCCGGAAGAGATTCCACCGGAAGAGGCTGAGATGATGGCCGCCGAGCCCGATACGGGCGCACTATTGGCAGAGCCTCCGGGCAATCGAGACCGGAAGGACTACAAGATTCCTGTTGGCAATAGAGGCTCAGAAGCCTACACTCGTAACGGCTGGAAAGGCGCAGTCTATGAACCGCGCACCGGAGATCGTAGACCGGCTGGCGCAAGAGATCGGGCCCGGAGGTCTGAGGCACTCCCCCTTGATCTTGGCAGTCCCGGTAACAGGGCGCCTGGATACGAGGGCACAGGTGGCACCATCAAACAACTCGCGAGAGGGATTTACACCGAACAGCAAACTATTTATAAGGACGAAGAAGACACACTCTTTGAAGTAAGCCGAGAAATGCGTTTAATTGCCGAAGAACTAGAGAGGAGAGACAATGAAGATTCGACACAATAAAAAGAGAAACACCGCCTTTTTGTATGAGGCTCTTCTTGTGGAATTGACGAAAGCCATTGTATCTCAAGACGCCAATCGCAAGAATCAGTTAATCGAAGCCATGGCGATCTATTTCTCGGAAGGCACCAGTTTGAAGAAAGACTTGGAGTGCTATAAGGCCCTGAATGAAACAAGCGAGCTAGACACCTATACAGCGGAAAAGTTGATTTGGGAAGTTAAGCGAGACCGTGCAGAGAAGATTGATTCAAAGAGGTTGTTTACTGAACAGACTTCGCTTATTAAGCTTATTAACAAGAATATTTCGAAAAGTGTGTTCTCAAACTTTGTCCCAGGCTACAAATCATTGGCAACAATTGCTCAAGTTTTTAATACAGATTTGACTGCGAAAAACAGAGTGTTGCTGGAAAAAGAATTGGTAAAGCAGCTAATCTCTTCTTCTGAAACACCTTCAGAAAAAGAAATGGTTCAAATTGATAACCTTACATACAATACTTTTGTCAAGAAATTTAATGAAATCTATTCGACTTCGCTACTTGAAGAACAGAGGGATCTGTTAAATAAATATATTTTATCTTTTACTGATAATGAAACTGCCCTAAAGACATATTTAAATGAGGAACTTGGAAGACTCAAGCAAAGTTTAGATGCAGCGCTTAACAGCGAGAACTGCTTTAAAGATGACAGCACAATGAAGTCTTCGGCGAAAAAGGTTTTAAATATGATTAACGAATTTAAAATCAGAAAGATAGATCAGGAAATGATCGAAAAAGTATTGAAGATTCAAACTTTAGTTAAGGAGATAGAGGCTGATGGCTGATGTCAATGTCGAAATAAAAGATGAAGCCGGCCTTTCATCGGCGACAGAAGATGCGGTCAGTCCTGGGCCCGATGCGACTGTAGAGCTTAACCTACGGAAAGCAGTCGACGGCAGTATTATGATTTTCGACCATATGGATATTGATATAGTTTTAGTACCTGAGAGCAAAAAGATTATCACCATGCCAAAAGACCTGATGACCGATGATGTATATGAAACGCAAAATCATTTGTTTAAGCACTTAACTAGAAAAGGTTTAATAGAGTATGATAGTATTAGAGGCGGAAATGTTTATGGAGCCTTCGAAGCAAAGCTTCTGGAATCCATCTTCGAACAATCAGATCCTCTGCAGTTAACTATATTGCAGATATCGAAATGGATCGATGAAGAAAGACCCTTTTTCGAATCCGAACGCGCCTACTTAGAGAGAGAAGAAGAGAGATTATTAGAGCCGGAAGAAGAAGACTCTACAAAACTTGGCGAAGTGCCACATTCTTCCAAAAAGGGCTCAATCCGCCCCGGCTGGATTCGCGGACCCTACGGAATTTACGACTTATATAGAGTGTAACATTGATCACACATAAATATTTTGGCAACCTTGCCTTGGGCGGTAAGCTTGGAAATCAAATATTTGAATATGCCGCCCTTTTTAGTATTGCAAAGAAAAATGGCTATGATTTTGGATTTGCAGAAACTCAAATAGAAAACTTTCAAAAGGCGTTTTTGTTTAAAAGCGCAAAAGTTTTACCAGATTCATACATGCAAAAGATAGTCGAAACTATGGATGAGTATGTCGAGAAGACCGCCCCAGATCTAGGTGTCATGTCAATACAGGATAACACCATGTTGGAGGGCTTCTTTCAATCAGAAAAATACTTTGAAGCTGTGAGTCAAGAATTGCAAACTGAATTACAGTACAGTCCTCAATTACGACAACTTGCCGAACGCACAATGCGCCAAGTGCGACAAGAGACGGCAGCAACGCCAGAGATTGAGATAGTCTCGGTACACCACAGAAGAGGGGATTTTGTTGCATGCGACTTTCCATGCCTGCCTATGGAATATTACATTAATTGCTTTTCAAAATTCGATCCCAAGAAGACAGTGTTCGTACTTTGCTCAGATGAGATGAACACTGCGATAGAACTTTTCGATCCTGTCTTGGGAGAAGACTATATGATAGTCGCATCTCCATTTTCTGTTGAAGTTGGTCCGGAATTTTACGATGTAGGTCCGGGCAAAGCTAATTTGCTGGAAGTTTGGAACCCATCAATTGATATGTGTCTGATGTCTCTATGTGATCATTCGATTATCGCTAATAGCAGCTTTAGTTGGTGGGCTTCTTGGTTTTATGATCGTCCAAGCAAGAAAATTCTCGCACCCCCTATCTGGTTTAAAGATACGGAAACCAAAAGCTTATCGCTCTGTCGAGAAAAATGGGATGTTGTGGAATATTGATTATGGAATTGTTATACTTTGTTTTAACTGCTTATGGCTTGACTCAAATATTGGTTTATGGAACAATATTTGACAAGATAAGGCCGACCCGTGGAAAATTGGGAGAATTGTTTCGGTGTCCGATGTGTTTGGGCTTCTGGGTCGGAGCATTTTTGTTTGGTATAAACAAATACACAGAACTATTTACATTTGATTATACAATTGCTAATTTATTTATTCTAAGTTGCCTGTCATCTGGCACATCTTACGTACTAAATATGATTATTGGTGATTGTGGGTTAAAAGTAGAGCACACTAGGAGTAATAAAGATGAATACTAACATTTGGACCGCAAAATGGATGCTGCAGCCAGTTAGGCATTGCTGTA
>MDSZ01260627.1_pt1 | contig 13798 bp, 13 predicted proteins | sample 811201 | NCBI WGS metagenome assembly MDSZ01 (sample SAMN05326647, study PRJNA326480) | marine metagenome | isolation source: seawater | place: Indian Ocean: North | collected 2010
AGTTTGCTCTTGATTTCCATTGCTGCATCTCTTGCCTCTTGCTCTTTTTTCATGAGCTCATCTTTCATTTTACTAATAATTTCTAAATTTTCTGGTGATGGAGTTAATGCTGATTTGGTTGGTAATAGATAATTCCTAGCAAATCCACCTTTAACGTTTACTTCCTCACCAACTTTACCAAGGTGTTTGATATCTTTTAGTAGAACAAGCTTCATTGTCTTTTATGATTATCGCAATAAGGTAATAATGCTAGAAATCTCGCAATCTTAATTGCTTTATTCATCTTTCTCTGTTCGTTCGCATTAAGGCCAGATACTCTGCTCGGTATCAACTTACCCGCCTCTGAAACATATTTCTTGATGAAACCTAAATTCTTATAATCAATTATATTTTCTCTTGATTTCATAGTCTTTATTACGCAGATTTCAGTTGATCTTTACTCATATGAGAGGGTTCTGTACAAGGCTCTTTTATATTCATTATTAGGTGTCTTAGTATGTGATCGTTAAATTTGATTAATTCGTTTAATTGATTGATGATGATATTGTCACCCTTAAAATTAATAAGTATGTATCTAGCTTTGTTTTCATTATTTATATCATAAGCCATTTTCAATGGACCCCAGTCTTCATGCCTGTCTATTGAGCCACCATTCTCGGTAATTACAGATTTATATTTATCTATAGTTTGGTCTGTCAATGAATCCTCACCGACTGAAAACATTAATACAATTTCATAATTTTTCATATTTTTTCCTAGAAGAATACTACAGTACTAATAGATCTTTTTCAAATAATGACACCAAATTTATCTGTATTTTGCTACTTCGTACAACATTACCCCACAAGCTACCGAAATATTTAAACAATCAACATTACCGTGGACAGGTATTGAGCAAATAATATCACATGATTTCTTCAGAGATCTTGAAATACCAAGATCCTCTGAGCCCAAGATCACACCTATACCGCTATGTTTGAGTTGGTCGATCTGTCGATAATCATGTGTAGCTCTATGATCGGTTCCAATTATCGTGATGTTATTACTCTTTAACTTCTTTATGATTCCGTTTAAATCATTTGATTCGTAGATATTCATGCCCGATGTACCACCACATGAAGCTTTATGAACAGCTGGAGATATTGGAGAAGAATTTGATTTTCTTTTCACAATTAAATCACATCCAGCAGCATTTGCCGTCCTTATGCAAGCACCTAAGTTATTTGGGTCTTTTATTTGATCTAGAATAAGAATAAAAGGATTCTCTGTTAATAAAAGATAGTTATCTAGGTTGAAACTTGATAGTTGTTCGTCATTTATTTCGCAAACAACTCCTTGATGTCTTCTAGACTCAGACATTAATGTTAATCTATCTAGTTCAACCTCTTCAGTATATAAACTTAAATCTAGAGCTTTTTTGAGAAGATTTGTGAGGTTTTTACTGGAATGATTTTTTTTGAAATAAATTTTTTTAACTTTATTTTGATCCGAACTAATTACGTTTGAGACAGCATGTATTCCATACAAAAACTTACCTTTATTTTCAGTCATTTATGATATTTACTTTTTGGATTATTTCATCCCTTGCTGGTCCGGTAGAAATAATATCAACAGAGATATCAGCAAGCTTCTCAATAGTTTCAATGTATGATTTTGCATTTTTAGGCAAATCATCATAATTAGTGATTCCTACAGTAGATGATTTCCATCCAGGTAATTTTATAAATTCAACATCTTTAACCTTGAATGTTTCATAATCTATGGAACCATAATCTGTACAAATTGATACTTCGTCGAAATGATCTAATACATCAATTTTCGTCAATGCAATGCCTGATAAATTATTCAAACGTATTGCTTTTTTTAACACTTTCAGATCTAACCAACCGCATCTCCTGGTCCTTCCGGTAGTTGCCCCAATTTCTCCACCAATATCTCCTATTCTTTGACCAATATCATTATTTAATTCTGATGGAAATGGTCCATGCCCTACTCTAGTTGAGTATGCTTTGGTGATACCTAAACCATATTTAATCAAAGACATGTTTACTCCGGTGCCAGAGATAACTCCAGGTAATGTTGTGTTAGATGAAGTTACGTATGGAAAGGTTCCGTGATCAACATCTAGCATTGTTCCTTGTGCTCCTTCAAACACAACTCCACCCAATTTACATAAATCGTTAATATACTCATCTGTATCTATGATATATGAAGAAATCTTCTCATACTTCGACAATATTGCGTCAGTAACATGGCTTAAATCTATAGTCTGTTCATTAAAATATTCCCTCAGAAGAAAATTATGATATTCCATAAGATTCTCTAATTTTTTTATGAATATATGTTGGTCTTTTAAATCTAAAAACCTGATACCCTTTCTTGAAACTTTATCTTCATAGCATGGTCCAATTCCTCTGCCAGTTGTTCCAATAGATTTTTTACCAAGTTTTTTCTCACGAGCTTGATCGATCGCAATATGTGTAGGTAATATAAGATGGCAGTTTTGACTTATGAAGAGTTTATTCTGTAACCTTACACCATTAGCTTGAAGCTCATCAATCTCATTTATTAAAGCATCAATAGCTACAACTACTCCATTGCCTATAACAGATTTGACGTTGTCACGAAGTATTCCTGATGGAATAAGGTGCAGAATAAATGTTTTATTGTTAATTACTAGGGTATGACCTGCATTATGACCACCTTGAAATCTCACACAAGCTGATGCATATTCTGATAAGACATCTACAACTTTGCCTTTACCTTCATCACCCCAGTGTGTTCCTATAAGAAATATATTATTTTTCATAAATACTTATTATATCCTTCAAATCGATACTAAAACCTGTCGCATTTCGAGTATATTTGTCATTGATTTTATAGGAATCATATCGTCCCCCTACTGCAATAGGCTTTCTAAGATTATCAACATAAAAAGAATAGTTAAAACCTGATTCATAGTCCATAGATTTTATAGAGCTGAGGTCAATATTGATTTCTACATTTTTAAGAGATTTTAGTTTTGATGAAATATTTTGAATTGATTTTATATTTTTAGTTGCGCTGTAGGAGTATTTTTTAGAAAACTTTTTTATGTCACTAATAATTTCAATTGACCCATCAAGTGAAATAAGTTCATTTAGTTCATCTTTTTTTTGATTTGGTATTTTTTTATCTTTTAGAAAAGAATTTATTTCATCCATGGATTTCATACTAATTAAAGTAAGTAACTCACCTTTATTTTTACTAGATAGTTTTATTGAATTGAGATAGCTATTGATAAAATATGAGTCATTCAAATCGATGATTATTTTTTTTGTTTTAGATAGCAATATTATTTTATGACACATTTGAATGAGATTAATATCAATACTGTCATTAACATTACCAAAAAACTCAGCACCAATTTGAAATGGATTACTCCTTCCAAATGGTGAAGTGGTCTCCCTATAAATATCACCCATATACGAATATTTATTCGATACATTTTTTTTGTAGGACTGGTAATCTAGACGTGCAATTTGGGGTGTGATATCAGCTCTAATACCCAAATCTCTAGAGTGAGCAATAGGTGTTGTAAAATTTTTTAGGTTATCTCCATTTAGATTTGTTAGATTATTAATAGAGTCAATTATAGGCGTTATAACTAATTGATATTTATATTTTTTAAATATATTTAAAACTGATGATTTGATTTCTTCAAATAGTATTGCTTCATCACCTGTATAATATTCAATTCCATCGGGTATCAGAAATTTTTGCGAAGTCATGAATTAAACACCAAATAATAAATAATCAACCCAGTGATGATACATGTAAGACCAATGATTCTCAATGTCTTATCTTTCATTTCTATGACGAAAGATAGAGTTTCTTTAAACTTACTCGGATAAAAAAGCGGGATAATTCCTTCTATGATGAGTATAAATGCTATTACTAAAGATAATACCTGTAGACTAGTTATTTTTTAACACCGTCAGTATCGTTGAAGTATTTAAAAAAATCAGAATCAGGTTGAAGCAGTATCATGTTACTTTTGTCATTGAAAGTTGATTTATATGCTTCGAGACTTCTATAAAACGAGTAAAACTCTGGACTTGCAGAAAAAGCATTTGCATAAATTTGTGTAGATTGTGCGTCTCCCTCACCCTTGATTTCTTGTGATTTTTTATATGCCTCTGCGATTATTGTCTCTGACTCTCTCTCTGCTAACGAGGTTATACCTTTAGCCTCCTCTTTACCTTTTGATCTAAACGATTTTGCAACAGTTGCTCTCTCTTTCACCATACGAGCATATACAGAATTACTAACTTCATCAGGGAGATCTACTTTTTTTAGTCTGACATCAACAACTGTTATACCTAGTGCCTGAGAAAGCTGATTAGCTCCTTGTGTTACTTTTGCCATGATTTCAGTTCTATCTCCCGATACAACATCATTGACAGTTCGTTTACTGAATTCACTTTTTGTTAAGTCATTGACAATCTGAGAAAGTCTATTTACACCGATTCTTTCATCGCCTTTGGATGATCTATAAAAATTCCTTGGATCAGATATTTTCCATTTAACAAATGAATCTACTATTACATTTTTTTTCTCACTTGTTAGGAACTGTTCTGGTTTTGAGTCCATCGTGAGAATCCTAGAATCATATTTTTTGACGTTATTAAGAAAAGGTATCATAAAATACAAGCCTGGGTCATTATATGAAGATACAATTTCACCAAGACGAAATTTTATAACCACTTCTCTTTCATCTACAATAAATGTGGACGAAAACGCGAGTAATACAAGGGCTAAGAGTGCTGTGACTAAATTTCTGTTATTCATTATATAAATCTCTTTTACGTAAATTGAAGTTATTCTTATTATTATTAATTCTGTCTATTATTGAGGGGCTATCATTGCTCAACGTTTCATTATTATCATCATTATTCATTTTTGACTGATTTCTATTTATAAGTTGATCGAGTGGGAGATACATCATGTTGTTGCCACCATCAACATCTATCATAACCTTACTGCTTTTTGATAAAACTGATTCTACAGCTTCTAGGTATAGCCTTTCTTTTGTTACAGTAGGAGCTTTTTTATACTCAGTATATAGTTGAGTGAATCTTGAAGCCTCCCCTTCAGCAGCGTTGATAAGTTTGACTTTATAGGCAATCGCTTGCTCAAGCATCTGCTTTGCTTTACCTCTGGCTAGAGGAATTATCTCATTTCGATATGCTTCAGCCTCATTAATATATCTCTGCTCATCTTCTCGAGCCTTGATAGCATCTGAGAAGGCATCTTGAACTTGCTCGGGAGGTTGTGCTTCTAGTATATTTAAAGATTGAACATTTACTCCTGCTCCGTAAGTATCTAAAACAGTTTGAAGAAGACTTTTTGTGTCTTCTGCTACTTTAGTTCTTCCCTCAGTGATTATGAAATCCATAGTATTTTGACCCATAACTTCTCTGATAGCACTCTCACCTGCTTGGGAAACTGTAGTATCTGGTTCTCTTAAGTTGAATATAAAGTCACTTGCATCTTTTATATCATATTGGATTGCAAAACTAATACTAACTATATTTTCATCCTCAGTTAGCATTACGGCTTTTTGTTGAACCGATCTAATTTTACTTACATCAACAATTTCTACGGATTGAATGAATCTTGGAATCCAGTGAGGTCCAGGCATAGTGATCTCATTGAAGCTACCAAACTGAAGTACTACTCCTCTCTCGCCATCGTTGACTATATAGATCCCTGACAAGAAATAGATTGCGAAAATAATAGCAGATAACAAACCAGCGCTTTTTTTTGATGTGGGTGGGACGGAACCATTAGATCCCAAAAGATCATCTATAGTTTTTTTGAAATCTTTAAATACCCCATCTAAACTATTGTTGTTCTTATTTCTACCCCATGGGTCTTTGTTACCAGGTTCATTCCATGCCATATAAGTTTTCTCCTGAGTAAATAATATACCATTGGTTTCGGTCCATCAATTCTATATTAATTTTATTTTACGAAAATACCTACAATGATTCTGAAATAAATTTGCTAAGATTATTATAATTAATATCCGGATAACTAAGATTCAGGTTAATTTCAAATTTATTTTTCCATGTAAGTTGACGCTTTGCTAGTTGACGAGTTGATAAATAAATAGTGTCAGTAAGTGCTTTAAGATCGATTTTATTTTCTAAATAGTCAATAGTCTCTCTATAGCCAATGGCTCTCATAGACTGAGTATCACGCGTGAGATTATACCTAATTATAAGATTTTGAACTTCTTTTATCAGACCTTGTTGTATCATCTTTTTTGTCCTAATAAGAATATTCTCTCTTAAGTATTCTCTATCTTGAACATCAATGAACATAGTATAAATATTTATGTCACACATATTTTTAAGACCTTTATAATGTTTTTCGTTATTTTGTGGACTTATTAGCCTCTCAAGTAATTTTTCAATTCTATATGAGTCATTAGGATTAATATTATCCAAAAATATTTTACGATCTCCTTGTAGAGAATCATAGATTGTTTGATCTGTATAGACTTCTTTTATGTAGCTGATAACTTTTCTATCGCTTTCTGAGATACTGTATTCATGAGTAAGTCCATTAATTAGTTGATGTACATACATCATCGAACCCCCAACTATTAAAGGTACTTTATTTCTCATATAAATAGTATTGATGCAATGACTTACATCAGAGCAAAACATTGAAACATTATACTTCATATTAGGGTCTATATTATCTACTAGATAGTGTTTCGTTATATCCATATCTCTCTTGCTGGGCTTTGCTGTACCAATATCTAGACCACGATAGATAGAATAAAGATCTGCATTAATAATTTCAAAAGGAAAATCTTTGGCTAGTTTTATTGAAAGATCAGACTTACCAGATGCTGTAGGTCCAAGCAAGATAAATAACTTATTCATTATTAAAAATTATCGAAATAAGCCTTTGTTGATCAACAACCTGGAAAGATATAACTATATTAGGTTTAATTAATTTCTCAGGGATAATCTCTGGCCACTCTATAAAGTGTACACCATCCAAATCTAAATTATTATATAGCCCAATTTCATCAAGCTCAGTTGCATTATTTATGCGATAGAGATCATAATGATAAAAATTTATATTATCTACGTTGTATGTATTGATTATCCCGAATGTTGGACTGGTTGCTTCATGATAATCGAATTGAGTAATAAGAAATTGCTTGATAAAAGTAGTTTTGCCAACACCTAGTTCACCTTTTAGAAGAACAATTGTCCTCGTATTTATGTCTATGTCTAGTTCTTGAAAGAGAATATTATAATCTCGAATATGAGTTATAAGATAATTTGCTGTAATCATGAATTTAATAAATTATTATAAACATCTGGAATCATAGAGGGCATATATAATTTATCTGCTTTTAACAAATAATCAGCAGAAAAGGAATGATAAGATGTAGCCTTAAGACATGCATCTAGATTATTGGAATTAATTGTTAATTCTTGTAATAAAATCCCAGATAAAATGTCTCCCATACCTGCTACAGCCATTCTGTAATTTCCATCCATACATGTATAAAAGCTTTTTCCATCATAAATTATCGTACCTGAACCTTTTAAAATAACAATGCAATTGAAAATTTCATATAATTTTCTTGCAGCGTCATATCTGTCATTTTGAATATCTTCGACTTTTACCCCAAGCATTCTGGCAGCTTCTCCTGGGTGTGGAGTAATGATTAATTTATATGATGACGAATAATTTTTTTTTAGATATTGTAAAGCCCCTGCATCTACTACAACAGATTCCACCATGTCAATATTCTGTATTATTAAATCCATATAAGACTCACATAGAAGATTCATACCAGGTCCTACAAGAATATTTTGATAGGATGATAAATTTTTTTCGAAGTCATTTATTGAAAAAGGTTTTGCTATGATTTCTGGTATGATCATCGGTAATGAATGTGCGTATTCTTCATCAGTATATACGTGGAGATATTTACAACCGCGTTTCATAGAGGCTTGTGACGCTAGTAACATTGCTCCATGATATGGCTGCTCACCTGAAATAATACAACTTATTCCTTTGGATTTTTTATGTTCAGAGAATGAATTATACTCATAGAGATCCTTGCTTATGTGATAACCAGCTAGTTTATTATTTGCAGTGAAAAGATAGTTATCGGAGATTATTTGTTCGCTTACTAGGGGTGAATGAAATAACGAATCCCAATTATCTCTACCCTGATTCGTAAAAATTCCTCTCTTATAGGTAAGTAGCGATATCAAAGTATTGCACTTTATAGCTACTGGACATCCTTTACCGGTTTGTGGATGAAGACCACTTGGAACATCAACTGAAAAAATAGTAGCATTTGTTGAGTTTATATTATTAATTAATTTTATATCCTCACTATTAAGATCTCTATTTAGACCATATCCAAAAATACAATCCACAATGTAATCATATTCTTTAGTTTTAAATTCTGTTACTAAAGAAGCATCAAGAGCATACCTTTTAGACATATGTGAATTTTGATGATGGCTGTATATCTTTACAAAATGACCGAGTGTTCTAAGTTTAATCGCAACATGAATACCGTCCATGCCATTTGATCCTGGACCACAAAAAACAAGAATTTTCTTGCCCACTGAAACAGTTTTCAGAATTACTTCACATATATAATCAGAGGCTTTATCAACTAAATATTCGTGATTTTTTGAATTATATTTTTTTTCAATGGATTTGGTTTCTTGATATGAAATATCAGGATGAAAATATAATTTGGGCATTATAGATTAATGTTTAATTGTGAGAAATAATAGAATGTCGATTTTATAATTTGGTTAATAATATTGTTACCTCGATTATACTTTTGAATAGGAAGATTATTGTACTTATCGTTTTTGAATTGATATATAGATGATAAACCATCAATTAAACCAAGTTGTAGTGCTTCAGAACCAGTATAAAATAGTCCTGAATATATAGAATCATTTGAAGCTACTCTATTTTTTCTACTTGCCTTAAGGTCGTCAATAAATTGATTGTGAATTTGATCGGTTAATTTTTTTACATGATTATACTGATCTAAAGTGAGCTCATGGAAAGGATCAAGAATGAGTTTATTGTCTCCAGAATATATAGTTCTCGATTTGATGCCTAGCTTATTAAAAAGACTTCTAACATCATAGCTATCCAGCCTAACTCCAATTGAACCAACTATACTTGTTTCTGATGCAAAAATTTTTTCTGCTGCCATAGCGATATAATAACCACCAGATGCGCCTACGTCTTCTATGATAGACACAATCTCCTTATCTGTTTCATTTTTAATCTTTATTATCTCATCATATATAATTTTTGATTGTGTAGCACTCCCCCCTCCGCTATTGACTTTAATAACAATAGCCGAGGCATTCTCGTTCATACTTGCTTTTTTTATTAGAGGTATAATATTGTCCGCACTTGATTCGGTTTCCGAGGAAATCAATCCATTAATCTCTATGATAGCTATATGTGGTTGATTAAAATTTATGTCCTTAGCTATGGGCGCAATAAATAATATAAAAAGAAAAAGTATAAGAACTATACCTCTGAATATAATCTTATTCCTATAGTCTCTTTTCCGTTCGGAAATTAGCTGAGATACTATTTCGTCTAGAGCCTTATTACTATCAGTCATTTTGATCCTCTAATCTAGATAATACTTCTTTTAGATCGTTTGGTAAATCTAATATGAACTCATATTGATCTTGATAATAAAATGATAAATGAAATGAATGTAAAAATAATCGTTTTAAATTTATTTCTTTATTTTTATTTTTAAATACATCACTACTATATTTTTTGTCCCCCGCTATAGGGTGGCCGATTGATGCTGCATGTACTCTGATTTGATGAGTTCTTCCGGTCTCTATCTCGACTTCTACAAAACTATATGATTTGAACCTTTTAATAAGCTTAATCCTAGTATATGCATCTTTACCTTCATTATTAGTTATGGTCATTTTATTGTCTAATATACTTTTAGATATCTTTGATTCAATTTCAATAGTGTCTTTTTCAAGACGTCCAACTAATAAGGCATGATATTTTTTCTTAACTTCTCTTTGAGAGAATATCTTTCCTAAATAAGACGAAGATTTGTAATTTTTTGATACCAATAGACATCCAGATGTATTTTTATCCAATCTATGTACCAAAGAAAGTTCATTGTTTGTAAGAGCAGTTCGTAATGATGACAAAAAATCAGCTTTTTGATTTGTGCCTGAGTGGACTGCTATACCACTAGGCTTATTTATGATGATAAAATTATCATTCTCATATTCAATATATTGAGCTACATTTATAAGTATATTTTTAGACAATGTCTCATCTTTCAGGATGTGAGGTGGAATTCTTACAACATCACCCTTTTTAATTCTATGAGATACTGGGCATCGCTTCATATTTACTCTAACCTGGCCACTTCTAACCAATTTATATACAAGGCTTTTGGGCACTCCTTTAAGCTGTTTAATCAGGAAATTATCTAGTCTTTGTCCCGTTAAGTCCTCACTAATATCGAAAATATTTGATTTTTTATTATTCATGTAACCTAAATATATTTGATGATATCACCAAACGTTGCTATATTAGTGTTTTATAAAGTTCAGATGTATTAACATAAGCATTTTATTGAAACAGATTTAAACATATATGAACTAAAAAATAAGCGCTTATCGAGAAATTATCACAGAATGCGCAATATTGAAGATAAATATACCAAAATAATGATTAAAAGGATTCACAATGAAAAAAATACTACTCAATGCCTCTCAGAAGGAAGAGGTGAGATTAGCTGTTATAGAAAACAACAAGCTTACAGATTTAGACATAGATTTTCCCTCGAGAAATATAAAATCGAACATATACAAAGGTGTTATATCGAGGGTTGAGCCAAGCCTTGAAGCAGCATTTATAAACTTTGGAAGGAAGAGACATGGGTTTCTACCATTCAAAGAAATATCGCCTGAAATATTCTCTAATACAAATAAGTCATCAAGGGACTGTTTGGAAGCAGGAAAAGAAATAATTATTCAGGTAGACAAAGAAGAACGTGGTAATAAAGGTGCGGCACTTACAACTTATCTTAGCTTAGCAGGTAAATATCTTGTCTTGCTACCCAAAAACCCCTCTACTGGAGGAATTTCAAGACGAATCGAAGGCGAAGATCGTGTAAAAGCAAAAAAGCTTATGGCGGGCCTGGAAATTCCTGAGGGAATGAGCGTTATATTAAGAACATCAAGTCTAGATTCATCACAAGAATCAATAAAATGGGATATAGATTATCTTATTCAAATTTATGAATCGGTACTAGAAACGTCAGTTCAACAAGATGCGCCATTTCTCATTTATCAAGAAAGTAGCATGATGGCTAGACTTATCCGAGATTACTGTGATGAATCTGTTGACGAAGTATATATTGATGATAAAGATTTCCATGACAATTTCATTGGAGCAAAAAAACTTTTTTTGCCTCATCATGAAATAAAGACAGAATATCACTCTGATCTTACTCCAATATTCAGTAAGCATAAAATTGAGAAACAAGTTCAAACTGTCTACAAAAGGAATATAAATTTGCCATCTGGAGGTAATATTGTAATTGACTCAACTGAAGCATTAGTAAGTATTGATGTAAACTCAGCCCGTTCAACAAAAGGTAGTGACATCGAAGACACTGCATTAAATACAAACATAGAAGCTGCAGTAGAAATATTAACACAGCTTAAACTAAGAGATATTGGTGGTCTAATTGTAATTGATTTCATTGATATGATGTCCATTAATTCTCAAAAGAGTGTGATGAGAAAAGTTGCAGAATATGCTAAGAAAGATAAGGCAAAAATACAATTTGCTAGAATTTCAAAATTTGGATTAATGGAGTTATCAAGACAAAAATTAAAATCATCTATAATTCAGAACAACTATGAAAATTGCCCCACTTGTGAGGGAACTGGGCAAATCAAATCATTATCATCTTTAGCAATATCGCTTCTTAGGATTATTGAAGAAGAAGCAATTAATACAAAAAGTAAAGAAACAGTCTACTTACCTGTTAGATTGGCAACATATCTACTCAATGAGAAAAAAGATACTATTAAGAACATAGAATCAAGGCATAGCGTTGAAATTAAAATTGTTCCTGATCCAGATTTGGATACATCTAGTTATGAGATAGACAATGAGGGTCTAGAGGAATCTGAATTTAAAAAGAAAATAAAAAATAACTCTAAAGATAGTAAAAAGCAAAAAAGTTCTGATACAGTTGATGGAATGGTGATCCAAGACAAAGAAGTAGCGCTCATGTCTGCAGTCAAGCCAAAAACTGTTCCCCCTAAACCAAAAACTAATAGAGAGATAAAAAATAATAAATTGAATATATTTTCCAGGGTATTGAGATTTATATTTGGTACTAAGCATGAAGACAGACAAACACACAAGCCAAGAAAATATTATAACAAAAATAGAAGATACAATAAAAACTACAAATTTAATAAGTACAAATCTAACAACAAAAAAAGCTTTGCAAGAAATACGAGACAAAAATAATTAAAGATTGTGTTTAAAATACTTTTGAGATTGTTTGTGGCAATAATTATTTTTGCCAGCTCGTACATAATCTATAAAAATACTTCATTTAGCTCTTACGAGAACTTTAAAAGCAAAAAAGATATTTTTGTTAGATTTCAAAACTTGCCAGAAATGTTTCTACCATCTAAAGAGAACTATACTGGATATCAATATGAACTTTTAACAAGGTATGTCAATACATTGAATCCAAATAGTCTAAAGATTCAAAATAGTAACTTTGATATAGACGTATACTATACTACTGAGATATGTGATAACTGTATCGTAATAGCGACAGAAGATTTAGTTTTGGTTTCTGATAAGAGAAATGCTAAAACAAAAGATATAGAGATAATTGAGACATTAAATAAAATTAATCTTAGTCATCCAATCCTAAAAGAGTATGATATTACAATATCGAATAATTCTATTGATGAGCTAGTTACGAATCTTAGTAATAATTTATTTAGCTATACTCTTTTATCTAGAAGCACATATCTATTTTATAAAAAATATTTTCCTAATTTGGAGATTAATAGAAATATAACTAAAATTAGTCTCGTATGGGATATACCTAATGATGACGGAACTATAAGTAAAAATATAAATGATTTTCTGAAATTGAAAAATACAAAAAATTTTATATTAGCTCTTAAAAAGAAATACTATTCAAAAAATAATATATCTTCCTATATATTTATAGGATCAAGGATATTCATATCAGATATGACTACTAAATTACCAAATTATGAATCACTTTTTAAACAAGCATCTGATGAATATGATTTAGACTGGAAATTACTAGCAGCTATCTCATATCAAGAATCAAAATGGGATAATGATGCTGTTTCACCGACTGGAGTAAAAGGTTTAATGATGTTAACTAAAAGCACAGCTAAAATGCTTAATGTGAATAGATTGGAACCAAGTGAAAGCGTTAATGGTGGTGCTAAATACTTCAATAGTCTGAAAAGAAAATACTCTAGTTTTGATGATTCAACACAGATTAACCTAGCATTAGCCTCATATAATGCAGGACCAAATCATATCAATGACATAATTGAACTAGCTAGACAAAATAATGAGGATATACAAGATTGGAACATATTAAAAACTTACTTATATAAATTAAACCAGAAAAAATACTACAAAAAGATGAAATATGGCTATGCTA
>MDSZ01160165.1_pt1 | contig 13796 bp, 10 predicted proteins | sample 811201 | NCBI WGS metagenome assembly MDSZ01 (sample SAMN05326647, study PRJNA326480) | marine metagenome | isolation source: seawater | place: Indian Ocean: North | collected 2010
CAATTTTAATTTCCTCTGCACTTTTAAGCTCTGAGGAGTTTAATAAGCAGATGTTAAATATGCATATAAATAATAATTTACTAAAAATAGTTTTTTTATTATTCATACTTAAATATTTGAACCTGCTGCAATCTTAACTAATCGTACTACACTTTTCTCAGTTACATTTTTTGCTATTTGTAATCCCATTTCTTTTGTATAAGGATCATTGATCAATCTTGGAATTCTTTTTAAAAAAATATCTATTGAATATCCTGGAATTTTTTGAAGAACTCCTGTAAATCTTCTAAAAGGTTCGATATTGAATGTAAGATTTTCAACTGTGTCATTTTTTGGTTTAATGTTTATTTTTAATGGATTTGGTAAGTAATAGTTAATACTTTTAAAAACATTAAAGTTAATAAGGTCGATTTGGTTGGTTAAGTTGTTTACGATTTCATTTCTCAAGAAGCCACCTTTTGCTGAAAATAATAGATTAATAACTTCATCAAGCAGTTTTTCAAGATCTAAATCGGTTTGTTTTGCTGCATTCGATAATAAGTCTTCTAAACGATCCCACTTAAAATTATCTCCTTCAAAGAGCATCTCCTTAAGGCTTTCTCGTAATTGAGGGTCTGGGTCTTCCATTAACCTTCTCGCAAAATATGGATAAGCCGCACCTAATATTTTAAAATTTGGATCGACACTTAAAGCTATTCCTTCGAGAGTTATTAAAGATCTAATAATAAGCGCATAGTATGGGGGGAGTTTAAAAGGGAATTTATACATAATTCCAGACATATCATCAGTAACGCTTTTGAAGTCCATTTTTGATACACCCAATTCAACTGCATTTACAAAAACATCTTGGAAAGCAGGGACAATTGGTTTTAAATCAACTTCTTTTGATAGGAAGCCAAGTTTTACAAAATCAAGAGATAATTTATCGAAGTTTTTGTTAACTAGATGAACTACTGCTTGAATTAATCCAGATCTTGATTCTCTAGTGACTTCACTCATCATTCCAAAATCTAGATAACACAATCTCCCATCTTTCAGAGCTAAGAGATTACCAGGGTGAGGATCAGCATGGAAAAAACCATGTTCAAGTAATTGTTCTAAGCTACACTGAACTCCAATTTGAATCATTTCATCTGGATCAATACCTAAATTTTTAACGTCTTGAAGATTAGTAAGTTTAGTGCCCTCAATCCACTCCATTGTTAAAACTCTCCTTGAACTTTGCTCTTTATATATTTTGGGAACAGCAATTTTTTTATTGTGTTTATGCATCATTCTAAATTTTTCCGCGTTGCTTGCTTCATTTAAGTAATCCATTTCTTCAAAAACTCGCTTACCTAGTTCATCAATCAAAGCAACTAGATCGCTTCTAATAAGACCAATATTATTTTTTAACCAATAAGCAATATTCCTCACAATGTATAAATCTAATGTAATTTGCTCTCTAAGTCCCGGTCTTTGAACTTTCACGGCAACTTCTTCGCCATTTTTTAAAATTGCTTTATGAACTTGACCTAATGATGCCGCAGATATTGGATCTTTATCAATTCTTAAAAAAATATCATCTATTTCAGAATTTAAGTCTTCTATTATTAAATCCATAGCTTTGTCGCCATCAAAGCCTGGTAACTGATCTTGTAATTGAGATAATTCCTCTAATACAACAGTTGGAACAATATCTGGCCTCGTGGACAAAGCCTGTCCTGCCTTTACAAATGCAGGACCAAGTTCAACTAATAAGTTTGTTAGTTGTTTTGCCCTATATCTTGATTGTTCAGACTTATTAAGTCTGCCAGTTATTTTATCCCATCCAACTGCTAAAAGATATGAAAATATTGGTACTAGTGTTTGCCAAAGTCTTTTAAAAAGTCTTTGAGGGTTTTTAGCATAAATTTTGGATATAGTTTCTGGATTGTATTCCATTAATCCAGAGGCTTCTATAAAATCCTTAAAATCTTCTTTCATAACTTTATTTATAAAACACCTTTTATTTTCTCGTGAAAGAAGCTAATTTTTTTGTAAGAAGAAAAATCATCGTGCTGAAAAATTTAAAACTAAAAAATGTAGTCTTGATTGAAATTATAGAAATTAATTTCGAAAAAGGTTTAAATGTATTTACTGGAGAGTCGGGATCAGGCAAATCACTCATACTTGACTCTTTGAATTCATTATTTGGTGGCTCTAATATACCCCCAAATCAATTAATCCGTCCAGAAAAGACTGAGTGCCTCATTGAAGCAGTTTTTCATTGCGATAATAAACTCAAATATTGGCTAGATGCCCATGGCGTTAAAAACATTTCAGATGAAATTTCAGTAGTTAAAAATTCATATAAAACTAAGGATAAAGTAGTAAGTAAATATAAAGTTAATAACTTCCCAATTACTAAAAAGTTCATAGAGTTATTAGGAATTCAATTATTGGATTTTGCAGGTCAAGCCGATACTCAACTTTTTAGTTCTCCAGATTACTTGAAGACAATTATTGATGAATTAGGCTCTACTGAACTTCAACAAATTAATCAAGAGGTTAAGTCTTGTTGTGAGGAATATCAGAATTTATTAGAAGATTTAAAAAGAAAAACTCTTCTCCTTGAGAAAGCTAAAGAAGATCAATTTGCTAACACTCAAATTTTAAAAATTATTGAGGAAGCTAATTTATCTGATGGAGATGAAATTAATGAATTAAAGTCTAAACAAATATCTTTATCCAATAATCTTGAATTATCAAATTCAATTCAATCTGCTCTTATAGATTTAAGCGATGGCGATGAACATTCAGTTTCAGTAAATAATCTGATAGCAAATGCAATAAAAAATTTGAGTAAAGTAGCTAATTTTGATTCCAAGATTACAAATGTGATCGATGAATTAACTCTTATGCAGGAAAATTTTGAAAAAATTAGCTATTCTCTATCGAAATCTCTTCAATTAACAGGTAATGAAGAGACTATTTTGGGCGAGGTTCAAAAAAGATTGTTTGATTTGCAGACTCTCGAGAAAAACTTTTCTCTAAACATCGCTGATCTTATAATTAAAAGAGATGAGTTAAGACTATTATCTAATAGTGAATTGCAGGAGAAAGAACTTATCATATTAAATGAAAAGATAAATGATAAAAAAGATGAATTTGACAATATCTTAAAAATACAATCAACGAAAAGAAAAGAAATTGCAAAAGTTTTAGAACAAGATTTAATTTCATTATTAAATAAATTAGGTCTTGAAAATTCGCTCTTTAGAATTGAATTTACTAAAACATTGCCAAATTCTAGAGGATGTGAAAATATTGATTTTCTCTTTTCTGCTAATCCAGATTTGCCTTTAGTTCCAATACATAAAGTTATCTCTGGTGGAGAAATGTCGAGATTTTTATTGGCGCTCAAATCTTGTATTTCGGTAGTGCCTGGGACGTTGTTTTTTGATGAAATTGATAATGGTTTGAGTGGAAAATCTTTGTTTTTTTTAATAAATTTAATAAAAAATATTTCTAAGGGAAAACAGATTTTATGCATTACACATAATCCATTACTGGCCGCATCAGCTAATGGACATTTTAAAGTCGAAAAAAAATTTAATGAAGGACTGACATATACAACCTCATCAAAGTTGGTTACAAAAAAACAAAGACAAAATCAATTAGTTGAGTTAATTGGTGGTCGTCATAGTGAAGCTAGTGATTATGCCTTAACACTTATAAATAATGCAGCCGCTTAATTTAAAAATTTTTACTATAATGGATATCCAACCGAGTTAGTAATAGTTTTAAAATGGTAGATGATAAAAATTTTTCTGAAGATAAATTAATAACTATTAGAGGAGCTAAACAACATAATCTAAAGAATATTAATTTATCTTTACCTAGAAATAAATTTATTGTTTTTACTGGCGTAAGTGGTAGTGGTAAAAGTTCGCTTGCTTTTGATACAATTTTTGCTGAAGGTCAAAGAAGATATGTTGAGAGTCTTTCAGCATATGCAAGACAATTTCTAGGTCAAGTTGATAAACCTGATGTGGATAATATTGAAGGACTGTCTCCTGCAATTTCTATAGATCAAAAATCTACAAGCCATAATCCGCGTTCCACTGTCGGTACAGTTACAGAAATTCAAGATTATTTGAGATTATTATTTGGTAGAGCTGGAGAACCACACTGCCATCATTGTTCTAGAAAAATTAGTCCTCAAACTATTGATGAAATGGTTGATCAAATTTTATTATTACCAGAGGGTACAAGATATCAAATTCTTTCTCCCGTTGTTAGAGGTAAAAAAGGTACTCATACTAAATTACTAAATGGCCTTGCTTCAGAGGGTTTTGCAAGAGTGAGGATTAATCAAGAAGTAAGAGAACTATCTGACAGTATTGAATTGGATAAAAATCATCATCATGATATTGAAGTTGTTGTAGATAGGTTAATTGCAAGAGAAGGTATTCAAGAAAGATTAAATGATTCTTTGAGAACAGCATTGAAGAGAGGCGACGGATTGTCGATAATCGAAGTAGTTCCTAAGAAGGGAGAGGAACTTCCGCCAGATTTAGTAAGAGAGAAATTATATTCGGAAAATTTTGCCTGCCCTGAACATGGTTCAATAATTGAAGAATTGTCACCAAGATTGTTTTCTTTCAACAGTCCTTATGGTGCATGCCAAGATTGCCATGGGATTGGTTTTTTGAGGAAGTTTACTTTTGATAGAGTAATTCCAGATCCTTCTTTACCTGTTTATGCTGCTGTAGCGCCTTGGAGTGAGAAAGATAATACATATTACTTTTCTTTGATTTACTCAGTAGGACAGGCTTATGGTTTTGAATTAAAAACACCATGGAATAAACTTACTGATGAACAACAAAAAGTCCTTTTATTAGGTTCTGATAAGCCAATATTAATTCAGTCGGATAGTCGATTTAATAGTTCATCTGGATTTGAACGACCTTTTGAAGGGATTTTAAATATTTTAGAGCGTCAATATAAAGAATCAAATGGCGATTCAGTAAAGCAAAAATTTGAGAAATATTTAGATTTGGTTCCTTGTAAAACATGTTCTGGTAATAGGCTTAGGGCTGAGGCTTTAGCTGTCAAGATAGGCCCCTTTTCAATAACTGATTTAACTTCTACAAGTGTTTCTGTAACTTTAAAAAATATTGAGAGAATAATGGGATTAAATAAAGAAGAAGATAAAAATATTGCTCTATCTCATCGTCAAAATCAAATCGGAGAATTGGTTTTAAAAGAGATTAGGCTAAGATTGAAATTTTTAATTGACGTTGGTTTAGATTATTTAACATTAGATCGTCCAGCAATGACTTTATCTGGAGGTGAAGCACAAAGGATACGATTAGCAACTCAAATAGGAGCTGGTTTAACTGGTGTTTTGTATGTACTTGATGAGCCTAGTATTGGTTTGCACCAAAGAGATAATGATAGATTACTTAAAACCTTAAAAAAGCTAAGGGATCTTGGTAATACTTTAGTGGTTGTTGAACATGATGAGGATACAATGAAAGCGGCAGATTATATTGTAGATATTGGCCCAGGGGCAGGTGTCTATGGCGGCGAGATTGTAGCTAAAGGCTCTTTTAATGATGTCTTAAACTCTGAAAATTCACTAACTGGTGCTTATTTGAGTGGTAGAAAGTCAATTCCAACTCCAAAGCACAGACGAGCTGCAGTTAAGAAAAGCCTATTACTGAATAATTGTTATAAAAATAATTTAAAAAATATATCTGTAGAATTTCCACTTGGTCGATTAGTTTCAATTACTGGAGTCAGTGGTAGTGGTAAAAGTACCCTGGTAAACGAATTATTGCACCCCGCTTTATGCCACTCTTTAGGATTAAAAGTTCCTTTCCCAAAAGGCTTAAAGGAGCTGAGAGGTATCAAAGCTATTGATAAAGTAATCGTAATTGATCAATCTCCTATCGGCAGGACTCCAAGATCTAATCCTGCAACATATACAGGTGCATTTGATCCTATCAGGCAAGTCTTTTCATCTACAGTGGAAGCTAAAGCTAGAGGATATCAAGCAGGGCAATTTAGTTTTAATGTTAAAGGAGGCAGGTGTGAGGCCTGTCGAGGTCAAGGAGTTAATGTCATTGAAATGAATTTCTTGCCTGATGTTTATGTTCAATGTGATGTATGTAAAGGAGCAAGATTTAATAGAGAAACTCTTCAAGTCAAATACAAAGGCTATACAATCTCAGATGTTTTGGAAATGACAGTAGAGCAAGCAGCTAATGTTTTTTCGGCTATTCCTCAAGCTGCTGAGAGGCTTTCTACTCTTGTTGATGTTGGCCTTGGTTATGTAAAGCTTGGCCAGCCAGCTCCAACGCTATCAGGGGGAGAAGCTCAAAGAGTTAAATTAGCAACTGAGTTATCGAAAAGAGCAACAGGGAAAACTCTTTATCTCATTGATGAGCCAACAACAGGTTTAAGTTTTTATGATGTACATAAATTGATGGATGTAATTCAAAGGCTTGTAGATAAAGGTAATTCAGTTATTGTAATTGAGCATAATTTAGATGTAATTAGATGCTCTGACTGGATTATAGATCTTGGTCCTGATGGGGGAGACAAAGGTGGAGAAATAATAGCCCAAGGTACGCCAGAAGAGGTTGCTTTAAATTCATCAAGTCATACTGCTAAATACTTAAGTGAAGTTTTACCTAAAGTAAAATAACAATTATTGTTGTATTTCTTTGTAGTTACTATAAATTAGCTTCATAATTTCAATTATAAAAAAGCTCATATCTCCTTGCTATACAAGCGAGTTCGATCTTTTATTGTTTTGATATAAAAAAATATAATTCTTTCTTAATATTTCAACTGACTTTTTGCTCTACATATATAAAGAGAAGTTGGAGTATTATCGTTGGGAACCAAGATTTTACATCTGCATCTTCATGGACTAATCCGATCCAAGAATTTAGAACTTGGTAAAGATCCTGATACTGGTGGTCAAACACAATATGTTTTAGAACTTGTTAAAAGTTTGGCTAATACTTCAGGTATTGAACAAGTAGATTTGGCTACAAGATTGATTAGAGATAAAAAGGTTGATCAAATTTATTCTCAAGAAACAGAATATATTGAACCAGGTGCAAGGATTTTACGTTTTGAATTTGGACCTCAAAAATATATAAGAAAAGAACTTTTGTGGCCTCATTTAGATAAGTTAGTAATCGAACTCACAAATTTTTATAAAGAATCTGAAAATAAACCAAATTGGATACATGCTCATTATGCAGATGCAGGATATGTTGGTGTTAGATTGAGTAGAAATTTAAATATACCACTAGTTTTTACTGCCCATTCTCTTGGGAGAGAGAAACAAAGGAGACTTCTTGATACAGGAATACCTCAAAAACAAATTGAAAAAACTTACTTCATTTCAAAAAGAATCGCAGCTGAAGAAGAAGCCTTGAAGGAAGCATTAATGGTTGTTACAAGTACTAACCAAGAATCTGTGCATCAATACTCTAACTATGATTCTTTCAGTCCTCTAAAAGCTAAAGTTATATCTCCAGGCGTTGACCATAAGAAATTTCATCATTGTCATACGACTACAGAGACCAGTGATATTGATAATATGATGAATCCTTTTTTAACAAATTCTTCTAAACCTCCTTTACTTGCAATTTCTAGGGCTGTAAAACGAAAGAATGTCCCTTGTCTCGTTGAAGCTTATGGACGTTCTGAGAAATTAAGAAGTAAAACTAATTTAATCTTGGTGCTCGGTTGTAGGGATACAATCTCAAAGCTTGATCAGCAGCAAAAAGATGTGTTTCAGGAAATCTTTGAAATCATTGATAAATACAATTTATATGGAAAAGTCGCTTATCCTAAAAAACACTTACCTGATCAAATCCCTTCCATATATCGCTGGGCAGCAAGTAGGGCAGGTATTTTCGTTAACCCAGCTTTGACTGAGCCTTTTGGTTTGACTTTGTTAGAGGCAGCTTCATGTGGATTACCAATGGTTGCTACTGATGATGGTGGGCCAAGAGAAATTAAATCCAAATGTGAGAATGGTTTAATAACTGACGTAACAGATATAAATACGCTAAAAAGTGTCCTTGAAAAATCAATTTCAAGCAAAAGTTTATGGAAGTTATGGAGTAGAAATGGAATCGAAGCTGTTTCTAGGCATTTCAGCTGGGGTAATCATGTCAGAAGTTATTTACAAAATTTTTATAAACTAAATCAAAAAGTTACTGTGTTTTCCTCTTCAGGAATCAAGCTGAGTTGTTTAAAAGGTAATTCTTCACTTATAAAACCCCACTCGTCAAAAATCTCTGGATCAGAATGGATGATTAATTGATGTTCTTGAAGCTTTTTTAATTTAAACCCTTTTTTTGATAGTTTTTTCATAAGTTTTGCGGTTTCCTCAAATCGAGATGCCATTGCATCAAGACTGCTGCAATCATTAGTAAGACCCTGATCTGTCCAAGTAAAAAAACTCATTTTAAAAACTCATTTTTAAAACTATACCTAAAACTGCCAACACAATGTTAATTTTCCAAAAAGTTTCTACAATTAAAACTTCGTTTACTCCCTGTAATTCATAATGATGATGTAAAGGCGACATCAAGAGAATTCTTTTGCCTTTGTTGAATAATTTTTTTGTGATTTTAAAATAAGTCACTTGTGCTATTACCGATAGTGCCTCAATAATAAAAATGCCAGAAATTATAAATAGTGTTACGTAACTGCTTGTAAGTAAACAGATTGATCCTATTACTGCACCAATGCATAATGATCCAGTATCGCCCATAAATATTTTTGCGGGGTATTTGTTAAATTTCAAAAAGCCTAGACACAGGCCTGAAAGTGTGAAAGCAATAATACTATATATGATGTCATTTCCGTTGTTGCTTAATAGAATTTCTGTACCTAATCCACATAAAACGATTGAACTACATCCAGCGGCTAGCCCATCTAGTCCATCTGTTAAATTAACAGCATTACTCAGACCTACAATTGTTAGTATCGAAAATGGCATAATTGCTGAATTGAGACTCAATGAGAAGTGATTGAAGAAGGTTATTTCTGAGTTTATGAATCCATTTTTAATAGCGTATGAAGAAAATATATATGTAACAATGAATTGTAAAACAAATTTTTGGTTTGCTTTCAATCCTAAATTAGATTTTCCTTTGATACTTAAAAAATCATCTAATATACCAATGCAGAAAAAGCTAAGTATTGTTGTTAAAAATATTATTTTTAGGCCTGACAATGGATAGGAATATATTAATGATATTGTTAAAAAAACTGGTATAAAAAATGCACCTCCCATTGTTGGTGTATTTTCTTTTAAGCTATGTAAATAAGGCACATCTTCTCTAATTTTTTGTAGTAACTTTAATTTTTTAAAGATTTTTAAACCATATTTTGTTACTAAAAAACCTAAAATTATAGATCCTAAGAAAATTGATATTATTTGATAGTTGGTTGAGAAATATGATGATAAAAATACACTAATTATTATTATGCAAACTAATGAAAAGTAACCAAATTTATTATTCTTCCCAGTCATCATCTGAGATATCATCTTCTTCTTTGTAGTCTTCTTTTTCTCCCATTAGAGCAGATAACTCTTCTTCTTCTATTGTACTAATGTCTGGTGAATCAGATTGATCTTCGGTTACTAACCTTCCAGTATTTTCCAGCCATGACAGAAGATCTGGTTCTTCTCTTAAAGGAAGAACAGGAGATGGTTCTTCTCTGCTATAGCAAGTAAGAGCTGGATTTACTTTGCCAATTTCACTTAGCCTTATCTGTAATTTATTCTTTTCCATTAAAATTGAATATCTATAATATAAGATAATACAATTAGTGCAATTTTAAAAATCTTTGTTTGATAAAAGAAATTTAACTTATCTATTTATATGGGCAGTCTCAGTTTCCTTATCTTTTATTTTTAAACTATATGGAAATTTCAATAAGGAAGTTTTAATAATTAATAATTATGTTGTGCTTTTTCTGATTTTTGGTCCCGCTTTTGTAGTTACAATATTATTAGTATTAAAACGGTTGATGAAAACTTAATTACAAGATTCATCATCTTTTCTCAGGAGAATTTAAATGCAGCTTGCAAAGAAAGTTGTTTTAGCTTATTCAGGTGGCGTTGATACCAGTGTTTGTATACCGTATCTTAAGAATGAATATGGCATTTCTGATGTAATTGCTTTTGTAGCCGATTTAGGACAAGGTGAAAATCTTGAGGAAATTAAGGACAAAGCTCTCAAATCAGGAGCCTCAGAATGCATAGTTGGAAATCTTGTTGACTGTTTCGTTGATAAATATGCTTTTCTAGCAATTACAGCTAATGCTTTGTATGGAGGAAAGTATCCTTTGTCGACTGCGCTTGCAAGACCTTTAATTGCAAAAAAATTGGTTGAAGTCGCTAGGGAATTCAATGCAGACGCTGTAGCTCATGGTTGTACTGGTAAAGGTAATGATCAGGTTAGGTTTGATTTGGCAATTCATGCTTTAGCTCCAGATTTGAAAATTATTACCCCTGCTAGAGAATGGAATATGAGTAGAGAAGAGGCAATAATTTATGGAGAAAAATTTGGAATTCCTGCACCAGTATCAAAAAAATCGCCGTACTCCATAGATGTCAATTTGTTAGGTAGAAGTATTGAGGCTGGTTTGTTGGAAGATCCCATGAAGGCTCCTCTTGATGAAATCTTTAAAATTACTTCTTCAATAGCAGATGCCCCTGAGGATGCAGAGGATATCGAAATAGAATTTAAAAATGGTTTTCCAATTGCAATAGATAATGAATGTTTTAATCCCTTGGAAATAATCAAAAAGGCTAATTATTTGGCTGGTAAGCATGGTTTTGGAAGAATAGATATGATTGAAGATAGGGTCGTAGGTATAAAGAGTAGAGAGATTTATGAAGCTCCTGGATTGCTATTATTGATCAAAGCTCATCAAGAACTTGAAAGTTTGACTTTGAATCCTGATGTATATAATTTTAAAACTTTTGTTGAAAACAAATGGACTCAAGTAGTTTATCAAGGCTTTTGGTTTAGTCCACTTAAGCTAGCTCTTGATAGCTTCATAGCTTCAACTCAGAAAGTTGTTAATGGTTCTGTGAGAATAAAGTTGCATAAAGGCAATGCGGTCATTATTGGTCGATCCTCTAATAGTAATTCTCTTTATCAAGAGAATTTGGCTACTTACAGTAATGAAGATAGCTTCAACCATAAAAACGCTGAGGGTTTTATATATATGTGGGGAATGTCAAATAAAATATGGGCTCAAGTTAACTCTAATAATTCAGAAGAGTAATTTATTCTTCTTCCTTTTTATCGGAAACTGTCTCGGCTTCAACCTTGTCTTTAATAAGTGAATCTGAGTCTTCTTTACCCGTATTATCTCCTTCTACTTTAACTTCTTTATCATCTTGTTTTTTATCTATTGATTGAGAATTTTTGTTATTTGCTCTAGGAGTTGGCAAAGGTCCTTCTTGCTTAACTGTTAGATATCTTATGACATCCTCACTTAGTCTCATTGCTCTTTCTATTTTGGATATGTGTTGTCCATCTCCTTGGTGACTTAGCTGAACATAAATTCCTTCTCTATGTTTCGATATCTGATAAGCAAGTCTTCTCTTACCTCTCATTTGACTGTCGAGGACTTTTCCTCCTTCTTTCTCAAGTATTTTATTGTACTTTTCTATATGTTTTGTTACCTCTTCTTCCGCTATGTCCGGACGAAGTATATACATTGTCTCGTAATAAATTTGATGATCAGTCATGTTTCTCAGACTAGGGCGTAAGGCTCATTAATGAGTATGAGCGTCTGTAATATATATAGAATACATTATCGAGGGTATTTAGTTCAAAGCGTAACTGAGACTAAAATAATGAACAATATTAATTTATAGGTAACTTTTTAGCGAATCCTGCATTACCTGAAAAGGGATATCGACAACATCAGTCCAAAAACTTAATGATTTTGCTCCTTGAGCTATTAACATTTCTAATCCATTAAGTGTTATGCAACCCTTTTGTGCACAATATTTTAATAGAGCAGTCTCTCTGGGATTATATATAAGATCATAGACAATAGTTTTTGGATTGATTGACTCCCACAAGCATTTTCCGAAAGGTAATTCTAATTCTTTTAAATTATTAGATAAATTTTTCATACCTACTGGTGTCGTATTGACTATTAGATTTGCATTTTGAATGACAGTATTGTCTAGATCTTTAATTAGTATGCCTTCAATTGAGGATTCATTTTGAAAGTCGTTTATTAGTTTTCCTAAAGACGTCTTATTTCTTGAAATTATTTTTATATCAGATAATTTTAAGTCTAATAAACCCTGTAATGCTGATCTTGCTGCCCCTCCAGAGCCAAGAACTAGAGATTTTTTATTCTCTAGATTATATTTTTTTAATGGATATTTAAATCCCTCTACGTCAGTATTAGTTCCAATCCACTCGTTGTCATTATTAAGTTTAAGTGTATTGATTGCTTTTATTTTTTGTGCCAATGGGGAGATTTCAGCGCAAAGTTTAAAAACTTTTTCTTTAAAAGGTATTGTTATGTTTAAACCAATGCAATTCATTTTTTTTAAACTATTGATAACTAACTCAAAATCTTTGTCTTCACAAGGAATTGATAAGTATACCGAATCGAAGTTTAAATAATTCAGAGCTGCATTCTGCATAATTGGAGACAGCGAGTGATCTACAGGGTTTCCAATCAATGCTATAAATGATGTTTTACTTGTAATCATTTTGAAAATCAATAAAAAAATTAATATGTGTTCGGAAACCACACCTCGTCTTTGAGTAACAATTAAGAGGAGGATGACCGATTATGGAGATTATTACGGAGAGTTATTATCCATGGGAAAGGTTGTCGGAATTGATTTAGGAACAACAAACAGCTGTGTTGCTGTAATGGAAGGTGGTAAACCTACTGTAATAGCAAATGCTGAGGGTTTCAGAACTACACCATCTGTTGTTGCATACACAAAGAATCAAGATAAGCTTGTTGGTCAAATTGCAAAAAGACAAGCTGTGATGAATCCTGAAAATACATTTTACTCAGCAAAGCGTTTTGTGGGCAGAAGAGTTGATGAAGTTAGCCAAGAATCTAAGGAAGTCAGCTATGCAGTTGAGAAATCTGGCTCAAGTGTCAAATTAAAATGCCCTGTTTTAGATAAACAATTCTCTCCAGAGGAAGTTAGTTCTCAAGTTTTGAGAAAATTAGCAGAAGATGCAGGGAAATACTTAGGAGAGACAGTTACTCAGGCTGTTATTACAGTTCCAGCGTATTTCAATGATTCTCAGCGGCAAGCAACAAAAGATGCAGGGAAGATAGCAGGTTTAGAGGTGCTTAGAATTGTAAATGAGCCAACAGCTGCAGCATTAGCTTATGGATTAGATAAAGAAAATGAAAAGATATTAGTTTTTGATTTAGGTGGAGGTACTTTTGATGTTTCTGTTATTGAAGCTGGAGATGGAGTGACTGAAGTACTGTCAACTTCAGGCGATACTCATCTTGGAGGGGATGATTTTGACAGATGTATAGTAGATCACCTTGCAAGCACTTTCAAAAGTAATGAGGGAATTGACTTAAGACAAGATAAGCAAGCCTTACAACGTTTAACAGAAGCTGCAGAGAAAGCAAAAATCGAACTCTCAAACGCTACGCAAAGTGAAATCAATTTACCTTTCATAACAGCAACTCCTGAAGGCCCAAAACATCTTGATTTGAATTTAACTAGAGCCAAATTTGAGGAGTTAGCTTCTACTTTAATAAACAGGTGC
>MDSZ01175753.1_pt1 | contig 13796 bp, 13 predicted proteins | sample 811201 | NCBI WGS metagenome assembly MDSZ01 (sample SAMN05326647, study PRJNA326480) | marine metagenome | isolation source: seawater | place: Indian Ocean: North | collected 2010
CTGTTGTACCTGCTATTGTGGATGGGTTTGTATTACCAATTACAACGCCATTGATAGAGCCATTATTACCAGAGCCGCCTACTGTAACAGAGCCTAGAGTAGAGGTGGTAGAGTTGAGAGAAGCTAGGGTGCTAAGACCTGTTACTCCAAGAGTGCCACCAATTAGGGCATTACCTGCGAGGTGAATGTCTTTGTATTTGAGACTAGAGGAGCCAATGTCTACTGTATTTGTCGTAGCAGGGGTTATACTATTAGAAGCTACTGCAACCATTTCATGCCATACAGCCGCTGAAGATGTATTGGAGATACAAACAAATAAACGGTTAGCAGAAGTGTTTATCCAAATACTTCCGGGTGCATATCCGGCAACGCTATCATCTGTAGCTACTGGATTAGTCGTTGCACTAAGGTTGTTTTTGCCCCCGATACCGCCATTTATTGCCGGCAGATAACCGGAAACTGAGGTTGCTAAATTAATCTTAGGAGAATTACCGGACGTACCATCATGTGAATGTCCAGTAGTTCCATGAAAAGCGGCGCTTAAAGCGTTAAATTCTGCGTTAAGTGGTGGCGCTGTAATCTCACTACCATTTTGTATGTCGGGAACAGATTGCCGTGTATACCCTGCCATGTTCTATCGTCTCCCACTGATTGAAAACTCAAAGACCAATCCCTGTATGCTAAACGGTTCGCTTTGACCTACGGTTACGAAAGTCGCTCGAGCGCTGAACCCGGATCCTTGAATATCACTAGTCATTATTGGTTTTGAATTTCCGCCATAGAGCACGTTAGCCCCGGCATAATTGATGTTTAAACCGCCGTACTCCACCGGACCACCGGTGCTTGCCTGAGAATAACTTGAGGGTCTTGCGGTCTGATAATCCCCCCAATCGTAGGCCATACTTAAAAATAGTTCTACCGGTCCTTCTGATCGTATGAAAGTGTTACACTTTCGCATGGTCTTCCGGGTTTCTGTATCGCCGAAATCTAAGTAAGGAGTGCTATAGACACTTAATATGTCATTACCTGCAAAGTTTGTCCCAACCTCTTGCCGATAAACTTTTCCGTCATAGTCTCCATGTAAAACAAATTCTTTCGTTCCAATATAACCCGATGTTGTGCAAGAAGCTCTTATCCCTATAAGTTCTCCAAACTCCCATCCGATACTTCCATCTTGATTTTGTAAGCCGCCGATTATCCCATAGCTATCGACAGTAGAAGTTGTGCTATCGCCTACGAAGTATCTTACCTGAGACTTAGACCTGATAACTACGCCATTGATAGTATCCATGTCATATTGATCTATAAGATCGACTAGAGTGACTTGTATTGCCTTTGATATGGTTTCGAGCTCAACGTCTCCAATTCGAGATGTACCACTAACCGGCCTAAAACCATCCGGGGCGAGAAACATGAGATCTCCACCAATCTCTAAAACACTGTCCCGAGCTATACATCCAACATTAGCTGTTACTTGGTCTAATAAGAAACCTGCCGTTTGGTCTGGAGATAGTTTCTTAATAGAGTTAGTTCCGAATATAAACAGATCATCCCGAAAACTTTTAAACTGAACTACGTTGAAACCGGGAGTAACTTGACCTGCTCCAGAAGCTACCGTGAAGTCATAAGGATTACTGGGGGCTGAATGACATACAACGGCTTGGCTTGCGGCGTCTCCACCAAAGAAAAGATGGTTTTCAAATACATCGACTAAGGATGGGGCGGCTACTAATTGATTGCCACCAGGATTCGATGTGGACCCAGTTCCAGAAGTACTTAATTGGTAGAAAGTAGTTCCATTAAATATAACTGGATTATTTACACCATCTGCAAAAGCTATATGTGAACCAGATCCAAAATCCCACTGTGCATGTCTAATTTTAGAAACAGTCCGGCTTCCAGAGGTATGGGCTAAAGTAAGACTGTTAGTCATTACTTGCCAACCAACATTAGCTACAAACTTATAGAACTTATATGTGTTCGCGCCTTGGTCTTTTCTAGCGGCAATTAGGTATGGAATGCCTATATGTTCATTTGCATAAATTGCTATACAAAGAACTTTCCCTTCGGCTGCTCCGGCTCCTACCTCAACATTAAGATTATCATACTGAGTGAAACCTTCGATCCGCCGGTATCCACCATACAGACTTGGTTCAAAATTTACCAATCTTGTGGCTGCACCAGAGGCTGCTTCCGATAGATATAAATGGTTTTGGTTTGAGTTTAATCCACCGGAACAAACCAGTTTATAACTCTGGATATCATCAGGCATTTCAGAACTTAATCCTTGTATCTCTTATTGATTCAAAAGAGTTAATAAAAAGGGTCTGAAGATCTTTTAGCCCTGCTGCGAAAGCAGTGTATGCCGCATTTGCAGCTTCAAGGTTGTCTTTGAACATGTATAAATGAAATAAAGCCCCATCCACCAAAACGGTGTCGAAGGACTCTGGAATACGAGTTACATCTGAAGCATTCGTGAGATCTGTATAATTTAAAAAATATCTAAATCTTAATGTATATGCTTTGTCCGGGCTCGGCGTTACACCAAAGCCTTGTCCATGAGCCGGGAAAACAAAGTCTGGTACACCTAATCCGTCAGTACCGGCTTCATAATCATCGTCACGAAAATTTTTATACCACTCATCCCGGTCAATCGAGCGGAGCGTTTTAAATCCTGTACCTAGACTATCGTTTTTTTGGATCTGAAAAGAATTATAATCAGCTACTTTAAAAAAGTTGGGCCAAGAGTATTCGGATTGCCCCGGTGTAAGAACTTGACTGTGTTCTGCGCTGTTAAAGGGCCATTCGAATTCCGCTTGGTTCACTTTTGCTATAGATGCTTTGACGGCATCCTTTACTAGAGCCTGTACACCTCTAACAGATGCAAAATCATCTGATGCGATTTCTACTTCATTGATCCGGCGAAGAACCATATTGCATAAGTCGATGTAAGTAGAGGGCATACTGAAACCTTATATAGAGTAAAGGGGGCAAGACATACTCGCCCCCTGATTAGCAGAAAGAATTATGCTAAGTTGTAGTTTGCGGTAAACAATGCTTCTGGACGAAGGATCTTTCGACCATACATTTGCATACCCCGGACCACATCACTGAAGGTGGTCGGTGAGCGGAAAGTTTCCGTTTTGTTGATTTGCTGTGCAGTTGATACAGCGGAATCATGACCGGCAACAATCACATTAAAGTTACTAGCTGAACCGGCAGCGGCGGCTGTTCCACCACCTGTTCCTTTGTAAGGAAGGTTATTGGACTTATAGATACGGAAACCGCGAATTGTACCCGGCATTCTTCCGTTTCTCATTTCTCCATCACCGCCAAAATCAGCGTTGATTAATTTGGAGTCTTCATCCATCAAGACTTCTGCGAACACCGGGTCCACACAAATCCATCTAGAGTCAGTGTCCACATTGGCCTGATCCATCTGACGAGCAATACGGTTTAGGATTGCAAGTGGGCTTGTGATAGCCCCTGATCCGCCACCGGCTGCTACTGGGATAGAGTGGGCCGCATTTGATCCGCCGAATGCACCTTGGGTTAGCTTGTTAGCTGCAAGCAATTCATCGTTTCCGGCTGCGCTGTTAGCTTTTGTACCGGTTGGTGAAGTAATTGCTGCCCATGCGGATCCATTCCATGCGTATCCAGACATATAGCCAAGAACGTCTTGGTCAAATGCATCACGCAATTTGAAACCGGCTCGGTCTGTAGCTAAATTCATAAAGTTCACATGAGAATGCGCTTCTTCAATGTCATCTATGCTGAATTGAAAATAATTCGCTTGGTCAATGACCATAGTGAAATCATCATCAGCTAGATCTTGTGTAGCCAGTGTAGTACCTCTTGCATAAGAGTTGATCGTAATTTCTGGCTCTTTGATTATCTTCACCGAATCACCAAAGGACGCTATGTCCCCAGAAAAATCAGTGTTTGTTACATCTTCTACGACAGATGCAGATCTAAACGCGAGCTGTACTTGACGACTATAGATGACCGGGGAAAAATTTCCCGAGTTGAGGTTGGTATACCCCGATGCCTTTGGAAATGCCATTTTAAAATCTCCTTATATGTGAAATGGCGTTGAACGTCAGGACACAGAAAATTTTTGAAATGTGGCAGTTAGTGATCGAGGGTTGCGGCTAACCGGGCCTCAACTTACTGGTAGACATTACTTTTTCTGATCTTGGAAGGGGTGGGTTTTGAAAACGGCCCTAAAATTTTACAATGTGATCATTGTTACCTTTATTATAGCATAAATGTCACTTTAATAGCAATACTTAGCGTGAGGCGCCTGACATATCGTATTCGAAATCGCCACTACGCATTGCTTCCATAATTGCCTCTTGATTTTTAGAATACTCAGTATCTGTCATTCTAGATATTTGGGATTCTGAAAATTTGGCTTTTGTTTTTGTTCCGGGTCTAGCAGAAGGGGCTCTTCCAACAGATTGAGCTGCCGAATTACTTGGCTTTGCTTTTGTTCCGGTATCAACTTTGTACAAATCAATCGCTCGAGCTGCCGATAAAGCATCTGTATTATTTTTGTACAAAGAATCCTGTATAACTTTGGGCTGCATCGCTACCCAATCGTGAAACTTTGGATCTTGTCTGATTTCACTAAAGTCCGGATGTAAGCGGTGAAGTTGTGCTTCTGCATCCTTCTTGTTCATTTTCTTTTCAAGATCGTTTAGATGACTAAGGCGTTTCTCACCCTCTTCAAGCGCTTCATTCGCTCTCTTTTTGGCAATAGTGTCTACTATCGCTGCCACCTCTGGATATTTTTTAGACCAAGATTCTACTTCCGCATCAGTTTTTGGAAATTTAATTTGGCCTTTTGCTGCATCTTCAAGCTGCCGCTTCATTTCAGCTAACTCTTGATCTTTTTGGTTCAAAAGCTTTTGAGAGTGACTTCGTAAATCACCGTAGCGTTTTTTATATGTTCCCTCTTCGGGATCTTGCGCTGCTACTGCATCAGCTTGTGCTTCCTGTTCAGCCTCTTGCTCTTTCTGTAATTCTTCAGAATAGGAAAGACGCTCTCCGTCTAGTTCTGCGCGATACGCACCTTTATACTTTGGCATATTATATACTCATAAGTTGGGGGCCAAGACTCTTCCTCGGGTAGCCCAGTTTTAAATTAAAGAATGAATTTTATTGTTGGTTTTTTCATCATTCCATGCATCTGAGATTTTGTTGGATAGTAATCTTCATCACCTTCCTCTGGATACTCAGCATCCATTTCCTCTTCAGTTATCATTGCTGAAGCCACCTCAATTTCGTTTCCTTGGGGTGTTTCAATGACTTCTTTTTCTTCTTGTTCGGTATCACCTTCGGCTTGAACTTCGGTGTCCTCAGTATCTTCGCTACCGGATTCACTTTCATCCTCGACATGGTAAATTAACCCTTCTTCATGCATCATCATTAGACCCATCTCGGCCTCTGATTGCATTTCCATTATGTGCTTTAGTCCATGATATTTTACGACATGTGCCGGTAGTACATATTCACCCTCGCTGAGCATTACTGGAATATCATCTCGGACATTCTTAGCAGAGGATCCAACTGGAATAGGATTGCCTGATACCGGATCTACCGGACCCATCATTCCTTCGTTCATACATCCGCAATCATCGCCACCTTCACAATCACAAGGCATTCCGCCGTGATACATTTCTGCTATTTCATCATCTGCCTCTGCTTTTGCTTTTTGAATAGCTTCTCCTCGGGCTTCTTCATATTTGCTAACCTCACCATCATCATTGAGATCAGCTTTTTTTCGATCTAATTGAAATTTTTCACTTGCCATATCTAAACCTGCTTCCGTAGTAATCCCTTTTCGAGCTTCTATTATTCCACCAAGTCTCATTTCGGGAATTGTTGCCATTGCTAAATCGTCCATTACTAACCGGATATTATGGGAACCATAGAGGTCAGTAATGGTTACAGGCTCTTGGCCTTTTATACCTTTGTAAAATGTGTGGTTCCCAATTGTTAATGGATCTGTACCATCAAACTTTGTGCCTCTATTTGAGGTGACGCTTTCGTTTTGAAAGAAAACCCTGCCATCAGACCCATCATCTCCAAGAAAGATGTAGTCAGTTAATTCTTGTAAGCCGCGACTTAAATCATCTGAAGACACTGGAATATCATCCGCCGTTCCAAACTCCATAACCGGCTCGAATTGATCTGGAACTAAAACTTCATCAATGGTGTCTCCAAATCTGTCAGACGCTAATCTATTGAATATTACGCCTCTCACAGCATCCCGGCCCTCTACACCTTCATTATTAGCTTCGGCGGCTACGACACGCTCAATCTTTTCCATATCTTTTAAAGATATTGTTATCTCTGGTTCGGGGGGCCGAGGTTGGGGAAAAATAGATGAATCCATATTCTTACCTCACTAATCATCTAACTCTGAAAGTCTATCGCCGGCAAAGAGAAGTGCCTCTTCTTTATCTAGCATTTTATAAGGGGGTACTTCTCTTCGCTCATCTGCCGTCATATCTCGTCGGGCTTGAACTAATCGGGACTTGGCTTCACCCATGTCATGGTAATAAAGTTCCTTATCTGTCATCGCGACTAGTTTTTCTAATTTATCTATTCTAGCCGCAAACGAGCCGTCTACATCGTCATAGTTGCCTGACTTCAAATCTTTTAACTCTTCTTTATATCTATTTTTACGTTCCTTAGATCTTGTCCAATTAAAACCAGAACCACTACGAGATTTGAAATCTGTGTCTATAAGATGTTGAACTTCATGCAGCATCGTAGAGAGTATAAATTCTGCCTCGGCTTGCTCTTTGGATATTTCCCCGGACTTGTATCGGTCCATAACATCTTGATCAGCTTTGTTTCGAGGGTTACTCATCCAACTGGTAGCATTTTTAAATGAGCTAATTCGACTAGGAAAACCTTTTTCGTATTTAGAGGGCTCTCTGTCGTAGGCAAGTCCGGATGACCGTTGTGCTTGTGCAGATTCACTTTTTCTTCTTCCGGCTTCCGCTGAGATTGTAGATGGGTCTATTTGATTTTCTCTTAGAACGTCCATCACCTCATCATGTAGTAACACTTCATCAAGCATCGACTTAGGTTTATATGGATATGCAGCGCTTGGTCCAAAACCTGCTGTTAGATTTTTTCTCTTAATTGGTTTTTCTTCAGTGACCGTAATATCTTCGTATTCAATGTCACTTTTATCTTTTCCTAAGATTTGATTTAGTTGTGCCTGTAGTTCGTTAGCCCTTTCGGTAGCTGCTTCTACAGATATATCTTTACGTTGAAGTTGAGCTCTTAGCTCAAGCATTTGCTTCTGAGTATTAATCTTAGCAGCTAAAACTTCATCAGAAGTAAGTTGGTTGCCACCTTTTTGGACACGCTTTGTTGTAGTAACTGTCTCTGTTTTAGAAGGAACTGGCTCTTTTCTGAAAGGCAGGGTCAAAGCAATCTCTGCCCCTGAGTCATCTATTTCACTTAGCCAATCACCTTTTTCTTGTATTTGCCAAAGACCAGTTTGTTTCCAAATCTCATCTCTGGAAGCGCCTTTGAGCTTCAAACTGTCTGCAATATCTATCAGACTTTCATTTCCAGACTTCATATTAGCCGGTATAAACATCCCGGCGATTACGGAAGCATCTCCATCAGGCGCTATATCGACAAACTTATTAATAACTGTTGGAGCGGCGCCAATGCCACCAACCATACCAAAAAGATCGCCCATCGTGCCGCGACCACTCATAATATCATCGAACTGATTGTAAGCGCCTACGGCACTGTCTTTTGCAAAGTCAACAACTTGTTCTGTGCTAGGTAGTGTGGGGTTTTGTGCGTATTCTTTTACTGCTTCTGCACCACCTAATACAGCATCTTTAATTTTTTGTCCTTCAGTCCTTTGATCAGGATTTACTCGGACTGTATATTGGTTTCCTGTAAGCGTTTTAAATACAGGATTACCTGCATCATCCTCGCCCACTTGAGGATCATTTGTACTAGCACCCATTGGACGCTGAAAAAAGGGAACTCGATTTAGAGGATGCTCTGGTTCAGTATTTTCTAAATCGTCTTCACTATTACCAAATATGAAGTCTAGTACACCCAAGGTTTACTTCTTTTTCTTATAGAACTTTTTATATCCAACATAGCCAATGATTGCTAAAATCAGGGCTCCGCCAATAATGTTTTCTAAGATCATGTTTCTGCTCCTTTGATTGCTTCATCTCGCAAAGTTGAAAAGCGTTTAAGCTCTGCAATAGCGCCTTGTATCTCTCGGATCTTCTCGTACTCTTTTGTTGTTTCGAGAAAACCTCTAAGGATATTTATTCGGGCTTCGCAGTAGCTATTTAAGATCTCCATCTGCTCTTTATTGTTGACCAGAAGAAGAAGCTTTCTAAAAAATAATTTATCCATTTACTGAATAGGTTCCTGTGGTGGTGCTTCTTGAGGTGGTTGCTGACCGCCATTATTTCCCCCACCGCTTCCTGTAAATCCGGCATTACCGGGTTCTGGAGCTGCGCCCGGGGCTATGTTTCCCCCACCTGTTTGAGTTGGATCCTCAACGCTTGGAGCTCCTTGTGCCGGAGCAGCCGGTGTTTCTTGAGGCATCATTGATTGTATTTCAGCCATCATCTTAGCTTGAATAACAGCCTCTCTTGGATCATTCAGAATTCTATCTTCATCTAAGTCCATTGATGCGGCAAGCTCTCTAAGGATGAAGTCATACTTCACAAACGGAGCCATCTGTTGATTAGCCGTCATTTGCATAAACTGTAGTAAGCGTTGGCTACGGATCTCGTTACGCATTAGGCTTTCAGTTCCTCGCGCAATGACTTCAAGATCTCCAACAAAGTTCTCATCAAAATCGAATTGCATATTGAAAGCGAACAGCGCCCTGCCAAGCGGAGCCAATAGGTAATCATCGATATTACGGACTACCGATTTGATAGCTTGTTGAGACGCACCCATAAGCATGGACATACCCGAGGCGGTTCTACCGACACCCATGATACCAGTACCGCCATGAGAATAAGAGGGAATGCCGGTGGACTCATCTGCAAGCTGCCGAGACTTATCAAACATCATCATCAGCTCATTAGATACGTTAGGGAACTTGGTTCCGAAGATACTTTGACCGGGAGCCCCTGCCTGTCTGCGAAACAGTTTGCCGGGATATACACTCATATCCTGACCGGGGACTAGATTAGTCTCATCTACTTCGATTAGAAGATTTCCAGATAATGCGGCGTTATCAATCGCCATCCGGAAGGTTCCGTTCATCACCAGTTGTGTGTCCGTCATATTTTCAGCAACTCCGACACCAAAGAATGAGTATGGATTCATTTCATAAGGTACGGCGGCATAAGGTATTCTAGACGGAGTGAAAGGATTTATAACCAATCGTAGAATTTGATTATTACAGATCCAAATATTTACAGAAACTTGGTCGAGTTCACTCAACTCTTCGGGCAACTCAAGATCTGCTTCTTCTGCTAAATGTCTATCTATGACGCCCCAATATTCGAGAACTTCAAATCTTTCGATATTATCATTGTTTGAGTTGTCTTCTAAATCATGCTCCCAATATTCTCTTTCATAAGAGGGTCCATAATCTACAGCTAATTCGATACTTTCAGACCGAAAGTGTGGCCTATTCTTTAGAGCCCGGATCTGACTTCGGTTTAGTCTGTGGCGTTGTATTGTATACTCTGCTTCATCCATTGATCGAGCATCAGGATCCGGATAAAAATCCCAAATACTAACATGCTCGACTTTTGGTATTGTATTAAACTCTGGAGTATATTCCCCGGCAGAGTTCCATTTCGGATACTCTTTATCAAAAGAAAATGGACCTTTTAGAATACCTGTTCCAAAAAGCGCCATTTCAAACGCAACAGCTCTGAGGTGTTTGCTTGCTGAGCTTTCCTCAAGCTGATCATGCATTTTCTTCTCTAAAACTTGAGCTGCACGTTTCGCCGGTTCAAATGTTATAGATGATGGTGTTCTTCCCGGCCCTGTTTCTAAGCTATCCTCGATAGGCTGCAAACTATCTTTATATATTCCTAAATCTTTTGCGAGATCCGGGCGAGAAATGGTTCGCGGAGTTTCATACTTAATGCCAGTTTTCTCTTCGACCTTTTCTGAGGTAATCGCATTAGGATCATAATTAACGGCATCTGCAACATTTGCCGGAAACCTACGAGACTCTACGCCAATGGGAAACTTTGCCCCGGCAAATAAAACATCGATAACTTGCGAGTAAGCAGCTAGAACTTTTGTCTTAGTAACTTTTATAAATGCTTGGCTTTTTTCAGTATCAGTAAATTGAACATCCGGCCCATATATGCCTCGATAGTTTCTATAACCATCAAGCCATCTGGTTTCATCAGACAGTCTTTGAGTTTGCGCTTTGTTATATGCCGCCTGTACAAATGCAGCTAAGCCTGAGTACTCTATGTTCTCCTGTTCTACATTCCCATCTTCTTCCAATGCTATTCCGGCATTATCATCCGTAACATCTTCTGATTTATTGTTTGGTGGGTCCATTAGTGCCATATTTAATATCCAAATACATTATCTGAGGGTTGCCATCTTTGCGTGGGTATTCCATGCCCCATATCGAAAGGGCTTAAAGCTCTCGGCCTACTCATTATTCCATACCTAACCGAGTCATATGCGTGATCTGATTTATATCTAGGATCAATGTCATCTCCGCCTTTTGGATCACTAGGAATGACAGGGAGATCCGCTATTATTTGCCGACAGGTGTTAAAAAACATTATCCCCGGCATTTGTGTTTCTTCATTTACTTTTAAAACTTCGTGAAACCGGATCTTGCCGCTTACTCTAGAGCCGGCGCTTCGATCTGAAGGACGCCAACGGCAACCGGCAGATATCATTTCCTCTGCAATACTCGGGCCTACTTGACCCCTAACGTGCCAACAAGAGCTATCCAAAATGCCATATGAAATTGTATCTTCTCTCTCTGCTTCAAGTACGGCTTTAGCAAGATCCCTTCCTGTATTCTTTGATACATAGAGTTCCCTATAAACGACAAGCGTTTCAAAAGCAGGGTCAATTGCAAACCAATGAACAGCGCTAAAAGACGAATATCCATAATCGCAGCTTCTGAACTTTCTCCAATCGTCCGGTATTTCAAATGGCTCAACAACGTGAATTGATTTTCTAAACTCTGGAAATGCTGCACCTGTAGCTACATCCCAATCACCATCTAGAAGTTGTCTTCGAAGCATCTCTGGAAGAGATCTCAGGTTAGCTTCATATACTCCGTCTTTTGCTAAGTATGGATTGTCGCTTAGTCTTGCCGGAATAAACTTGCGTTGGAAAAGTGCCTCTCCCGGTCTTTCGGGATGATCATCTGGGTATCGTAGCACTTCAGACGTATCTAGATCTGTGGCATCGAAAGTATTGTTTTCCGGAGCCGGCTCAATAAACATACGGCGAACCCAAGAATGACCGGGGCCACCCGGGTTACTCGTTGCGCGCATATAGATAGGTAGATCAGGATCTGTAGTCCTTAATCTTCCTCGTAAATAGTTCCAAGCGAAGGGCGTAGGATATTGCGTGAGTTCGTCAAAGGCTATATAGCTAAACGCTTGACCTTGGTATCTCAAAACGTCTTCATCTCGCTCAAGGTAAGTGAGCCAAAGACGCGCTCCGCTTGGAAATACCCACAACGACTTTTTCTCTTGCCACTTGGCGCCCTTGAAAGCCTTGGGGTATAACTCCTTACATTTCCACTGGATTTCCCGAAGTTCGTCTGTAGTTCTCCGTAAAATCAAACCATTGAAATTTGGATTATCAAAGTACCTTAGTGGATCTGCAATCAAGCTCATAGTTTTTCCGCCACCGGCACTTCCGCCGAATAGTACTTCTCGCTCAGTGGCTGCTAAAAACTCTGTTTGAGGGCCGGGATTAGGAGTAAATATTACTTCACGTTTTTCCGGCACTGCCTCGAAATCTAATTTACTGGAAGAATATTGCTTTGGTTTAACAGGCTCTTCTGTGGTAGTGGTCCTGTCTTCCCAATTCTCCAATTTTTTTTTCTGTATTGTCAGTACACGTTTGGCATCGGCTGCTTTGCGCTTAATCCTTGCCTTGGCTTTTTCTGGCCCAGTTTTTGGGGCTCGTCTTCTTCTTTCTTTTCTTTGCTGCTTTTCTCTTTTGTTAGAGGATAAAGATCCCCTGCGCTCTTTCCAGATATTATTAATACCTTGGTGAGATATTTGCTGACCAGTTTGTTGTGTCAGCCAAGCGGCAGTCTCTCGTAAGGATCCGCCGTTATCAATAAAATCTAGAGCTTGAACTATATAGGGTATCATCTCCTCATCAGGGATCAAAACACATGGATCGTCTGATGCAGGTTTGTAACCGTAAGCTATTCTAGATTTTGGATTTGCTCTTTTCTTCTCAGGGAAGTCCGTCATTCTGTCTCGTTCTTAGGTGGTAAAATAAATATTCCGCCCTCGGGGCCTTTGACCTCGATCTGCTCTTTTTTAACCACTCCCGACCTGTCCAGTACTTCTTTAGCTGCCGCCACAATATTCCGAGCCCCTAGAGCACTAGGATCGTGGAATACACCGGCTAAACTAGCGGCTGCTTTTGGCGCATTCATCGCCATCATGGTTTGTGCAGCATCTACAATATTTTCTTTTATTGGTGCTACAGCTTCCTTAATTGATGTATTGTCTGAATATCCGGCAATTCTCATAGCAGTACGAAAATCTCCGTTTGCCTCTCCCATGAGAGCATCAATTAAAGCTTCTTGTCTTTCAGTTAATTTCTTTTCAGTCATTTCTACCTCAGAAATACAAAGCACAGACCGACTATGCCGGTACAAAACATCCAAAAAATCCGTTCAGCAAAGGCTATCTTCTGTCCTCGCACGATGGCTTGCTTTTCCATTTCATCTAATCGGTCATCAGCTTTTTTCTGATATTCGACTATATTATCCATTCTTTTAAATGCAGTGACCATTCGCTCTTCCATACGAACCATCTCCACCATCGCCTCTGATAATCGGTCCATTTTTGTCTCGATTCTGTCTAGTCTTTCTTCCATTCCCAACCCTTTATTATTATTTCCAACTTACTCTTTTAGAGGATGTTTTCTTCCGGGTTGCTGCTTTTCCCTTTGCCGATCTGCATTGAGCCATCGTAGGTCTACATGCCGGATATGAGCCACCACTGTTTTTGGACTTACGCCCACAAGGGCCTCCTGTCTTGCAATTGACCCACCCCTTGCCTTTATTGCGACTGAACCACTTTCTTAGTCCGTCACTTGAACTGCTACGCTTTTTTCTTGGCACGTTTCTTACCGCCGATATTGTAATTTTTAGCGCCGACCTTGCGGCAACGAACTATATGACCTGACCTGTAGGCGGAATTCTCTGGCATTGCTCTTGCTACCTTTTTGTAACAAGCGTCCTTCTTTGTTTTTGTTTTCTTCTTTCTAGCTGCCATATTCATCCCTCATAATATGCAGGGCTATTGATTTGCTTCTGGTGATAATTCGAATAAAGCCTCTGGGATCGTATAGAATGTATTTGTATCCCCTTTCGACAAGCATCATGCTTTAGCTTTTTTGGCTTTCTTCTTTGCTGTTTCACTTAGCTCTGAGAAGTGGTACAGCCTCTTACTATTCTTCCCATGCCTAGCGCCCGAGTGTAGAGTGCCATTCGGCATCTTATGTGTGCCGCCAGTATGTTCAGTACCGTCACGAAAATAATGTTTTTGACCTTTTGCCATGTTACCACTTTCTGCAAGACCAATATC
>MDSZ01011824.1_pt1 | contig 13793 bp, 27 predicted proteins | sample 811201 | NCBI WGS metagenome assembly MDSZ01 (sample SAMN05326647, study PRJNA326480) | marine metagenome | isolation source: seawater | place: Indian Ocean: North | collected 2010
ATCTTTGTTCATTAAGGACCTGGAAATAGTCAGAATATCACCATCCCGGTCTTTATATATATGCTTTTTTAGTCGTTGATAGAGGATACAGTATATGATACAATGAAATACTTATTATGGAAATATTAACTTACTTTGTTATCGGATTTTGTGCGAGGGATATGTACTCCTGGTTGAAAGAAAGACTCGCATATAATAATGAAATTAAGTTTCTTCAAGATTTATGGATTGATGATGTTGATACAGAATGGGAAGAAGAATCTTAATATCTCTTACCCATATATTCATCTAACAATTCTCTTGCATAATTAAGCTTCAATCGTGCTTGTCTATGATAATTTTTAACTTGCTTTTCAGTTTTATTATCAGGCAAGAATCCTTTAGATAACCTCCACTGTCCCCAAAAGAACATCCAAAATATAACAAGAGGCTGCATATCAGAAAAAGGAGCTTCAGTCTTTGTAAGAAAGTTCTCAAACTCTAGATTATCTATGTAAAAAGAGTGCATATTGCATAAATCAGATAGAACAGGAGCCATACCAGAGTATTCAAAATCTATAATCTGTTCTGTAATTGTAAAATTAGGGAATGTTGGGTCATTATGGGAGAATTCTGTAGCTTTATGTTCTTTGAAAAATCTTTTATAGAAGTTTTGGACCCATAACTGTGTTTTAGCATCTAATAAAGGATCTGTTCTCTCCTGGAATTTAAAGTAATCTAATGCTTCTTCCATATTAAAAGCTTCTCTCGCCTGGATACCGTGTCCATTTAGTTGGTTTAAGCTCTTTATAGCTAAGGCAATGTAATCAAAACTTATGTCTTGGTCCGTCATATATATCTCGGGGGAACGGAATTCTTGCACTTTAAGGCCTGTTTCCATATTGAAATATAAAGGCATTTCAGTAATTTCTATGAATTTGTTAGCTTGTTCTACATTGTAATATTCATTCTTTCTATTAAAGAATGGTGCAAGTTCGGGGATAGGAACTCTAATAACTAGCTTTCCATATTTGATATTATCATTAGTCCAACCACCAAGGATTGGGGTTGAGTTTTCTTCTAAATGTTTTGGACTTGATGTTTCAAAACCATCTCCACCAGGTACGGCATCAGGAGTTATGAGATGTTCTATCTCTTCAAAAACAGATTTGTAATCAATCTTTGCCATAGTATCTTTCGTGTTCTTTCTTAACTATGTACTTCGTAATAATAAACATTGGGCGAGGTCGCTTTTCCAACAGGGTTAGCCACATTGATTTTACAAATGGCCATGAAAATCTAACCCCACCCAAAATCTTTTTATATATTATTCCACCAATAGTACCCATTAGGGTCTTTATACTTCTGAATATCGGCGACATAATCCCAACTTGTTGGAGGAACACTCGGTCCCACACCCCAAGTATTTGGGAGAACCATCCACGCAATTTCTCTATAAACTGAACGAGGCGGTTTTTTGCCTTGAGAAGTCCATTTTTCACATTCATCTATTATCCCTTGTAATGATAACAGAGTTGTGTGGGTTACCCTACCTGAACGAATCTTTTTAGAAGCTTGTGTTACTTTTAAAGTCGCAGGGTCATAAGTATCATGTGCTCCACTTGGTGCAGCTGTATAAAAGTATTGATACCTATCATTAGCGTATTCTCCACCAACATTGACCTTAGTTTCATAACCGTCTTTGTCTTCTTCAATTTTATATTTAGGTTCACAGGCGAATAGATCATCATTAGTGACACTAATCTCAATAGTGTCAGCGAAGCATTTAAACTTAATCCACACTTCTGTACCATTTTTATTGATACCTAAAAATCTCTTACCACCGTAATATCCATATTTATCTATAAGCTTTTGTGCATTATCTACTTTAGATTGTTCAAAAGCTTTCTTCTTTTTAAACCTAATTTCCCAATCATCATCTGCTACTAACAGCTTCTCATTAGAAGGTTTAATAGTATTTTTTGTATTAGCTACCATTTTTTTCTTTCTGCCATTCTCTATCTGTGATAAATAAATGGTCTTTGTTATCGTTTATTTTTATTGCTACTCTGTAGCCTCTTCCCTGCCAAAACTTTCTAAACCTTGATATAACATCAAGTCTTCTATAACCTAATGTTTCAAATACATAAGATTCTCTAATCTCAACAGCTTTTGTACCATGTCCCATATCTCTATACTCTGGAAGTATAAACATACTTTTTAGCCTTGCAATCCTTTTTGTAAATATCAGAATTCCTGCACTACCAACATATTCTTTACCATTAGTAAGTCCATACCATACAGTATTTACACTAGGATTTACATTATGTTTGTCTTTTTTAGCTAATTTACGCAAGTGTTCAATATCTTCCCACTCGCAAATAGTCCATTTATACATATCTCCTACCTATTTAGACTCACTTCTTAATAAAAGGTTACACAGTTTTTTCGGAATTTTCTAATAATTCCAATAAATCCTCTTTTTTAAAACCACTTTCCATAATGGCTTTTTTAACAGATTTAAGACTATTTTGTATCATAGTCTTTTTGTTTTGCCATTCCATAAATGCTGGGCCTTCTGTTAGTTTGTTAGGCTTAAACATATTATGTTGAAACATTAATGTTTCTACTTGCCTAGCTTGATCTAACAAGATAGCCTTTATGTCCTGGTCTTGTAAGAATTCGTATGTTTCTTTATCCGAATTGCTCATATCCCTCATCTCTTACTTTATCTATATGAAATTGGTGAGTCTTTGGTAGTAAATCATAGTCTAAATGACTTTGCATATCTGTCATATCAAACTTGATACTTCCTTCTCTCACTGCTCTCAAATATTTTCTTATCCTATACATTTGGTTATCCAATATATCTATATCGGTAACATCTTCTTGTAACTCGCCTTTAATCCAATCTTCTGCTCTATCTTTGATAGTTAACAAATCATTAAAAGAAACCTCTTTAGGTCCCTTATATATATTCTGATGATGAAACCATCTAGCTAAAAGCCAAGACCAAATATTATCCGGTCGTTTTGCCATATTTTTTACCATCCTCTATTGGATACCAAGCTTTGTTGTATTTCCAATCTTTAGAGTTTCTAGCAGTCAAAACTGAATCACTTAATAATAATTCAACTTCTGTACTAGACATTCCTAGTTCAAATTCTAGCTCTTTTTCTGTCATCTGATGCTCGTTTACAAGTTTTTTAGCAATTGATTGCATACCATTACTAGCGTGAACTCCTTTAGCTCTGTTCATTCTTATGGTAAAAATCATCGCTGTCTTCAGATCCACATCAAGTATGACAGCAGGAACCTTCCCTTTGTAAAGTTTAAATATTCTTTTATCATCAGTTGATATCTTCCATCTATGAAAGCCATCAATAATAGTAAAGTCTTTGTTTGCAATTATTGGTTGAACCCAACCTAATACTTCTATGTTTCTTACAAGTATTTCGTATTCTGCTTTTAGAACTCTGTTGGGATTCCAATCATTTGCTTTGAACAAAGAAGCATCAAACCATTCAACATTGAAACAAGGGTCATTCCTCAAGATTATCTTTCTTGAATATCCTGTCTTCTGCTTCTTCCATAGCTATAATTTCAGGTAAATGGAGCATAAAAGGATTATTCTTCCCTTTCATCCAGGAGTCTGCCAACATACTAGCTTGTTTCATTGCCTCTCTTGAAGCTAAGCCAAAGATTGCTTGTTGAACTTCGCTTTCTTTTACTTTGCCATCAATCTCGTTAATGCAATGATCTATAAACTCTTCTTCTGCTAGCAGACCTGCACAAATAGTCTCTTCTACAGCCCTATTATCATAAACTGCAACCCAATTGCCGTATTGATTACAAGTATATCCTGCATAGGCATTCTCATATTCAACATAAATTATTGCATCTGGGTTCAGTTCATGTAAATCCCAATAGATATCGTTACTCTCGCTCATCTAACTCTATTCTAGCTAGAATTTCATCCCTTTGTCCTGTTTTACATTCATCACACATTACTGCTACAAGCTTGTGGGTAAAATTTCCTAAAAAGGTTTCACATAATTGACAAAACATTATTCATCCTCAACAACTTTCAAGTGAGTTTCTTCTTCATCAATTTTTTGAACTATATGATTCATGTTATTTACATTAATCATATTTAGGTCTTCGTGTGCTATTTGATTAGCGTGAGTTGCGTCATTAGCAAAGTAATACTTGTGCCACTGTCCACTAACTCTATACTTCTTAATCATTAAAGCTCCTTCCTATTGTGTTACCTTGTGCAATAAATCCTAAATCTGCATTTCTAATAGCAGCATTCATCTCTGCACCTATACTTAGTAACATACTACCAGCTCCACTTGTACTACCTTTTTCCATAGTTTCTGCCTTAATAAAAGCTAATCTGCCTTTCATAAAACATATCTGGTCAAACTTAGTAGCATATTCATGAAACCATATTGTATCTGTTCTAGAGAACACTAAGGCCATAACCTTAACATTGTTTGCTCTACTTTCGTAAATAGCTTTTTCTAACCATATAGGAACATCTTTCCCATACGGAGGATTAAGCCATACATTGCCATACCAATCTTGTTTCAGACCATCATCTTCTTTTGTAAAGATATTCTTGGCTTGAATCAAAGTATTGGCAGCAGGACTACTAGCAGGATCTAAATCAAATTCCACTCCTAGCTTTTCAATCAAAGGTCTTGGTGTGTACCACTCATGACTTTCGTTAACACTATCGTGAAATGTAAATGTTTTTACTTTTCTATTTGTTTCTTCCATTAGAATGGTGCCTCTTCTTTCTCATTAGGGTCCTTAGGTTTTGTATTGGTTACTTCATTCCACATCTCTTCATCCATATCTTTACTTTTGATAGAGATATTAAAGTCTAAACCTTCCAAACCTTTTGTCTTAACTCTGTTTTTAAACCAACTAATAAAGTGTGCTTTATCGTGTCTGTCTTGTTCATCTTTATTTCTAAAGCTGACATACTCATCTCCCATATCGTTTATCTCAACTTCACCACAAATAGAATAAGTCATTCTTATTCTTCTTGCAGTATTAGATTTAGGAAACTCTGGTTCAATATAATCTTCTGGTAATATTTCAGTCATGTCATCTCCAATTTTACTTCACAAGGTTCATCACAATTACAAGCAACAAAAGTACAGTAAGTACTGTTATGTAACACATGTTCTACGCTAAACACGAAGTCTGGCATAGGCCACGGATACAATTCGGGATGATCTATAGCATTACAGAAACCTCTGTAAGTTATTTCTTCCCATTCCATAGTGTGTTTATATCTTTGGTCTTTATCCAAAGAATTAAACAGTTTTTGTTGTTCACATATCATATTTTTTCCTCTCGTATATTAGACACTCCATACGACAAAAAGGTTACATGATTTTTTGAAATTTTTCTGAAATAGGTAAAACCTTAAGATTTGGGACATATTTAGTGGGTAATATAAGGTTTTCTCTCTTATCATCATAAAATCTTTCCCATACTTTATGTTTTTGTAAGTTCATAATAATATGATGTTTCAACACATTTCCTTCCCAAAACAATATCCTATCTTTTTCTTTAAAATTAAACTGAAAACCGTAATCATAATCGTTAGCAACATGGTCTAAAGGTATAACAACTACACCATTGCCATATTCTTCTCCCGCTTCTTGATAATATACGGAATATTGTTGCAAATCATTTGTTGTTACTCTCATCTTTACATGTGTAGTTTCTTTTTTAGGTGCTGAAACTAGACAACCACCTCTATGAACTTCAAAGTATTGTGTCATAAAACTTTCTAATTTATTATTAGGGTCTAAAGGTTTATATATTTTTTCTTGGACAATATTCAAAACCTTATTGGGTAATTGGCTAAGTGGTTTCAAATTAGGAGTACCACCAGGGAATACAACTTTAGTTGTATATTTATTACCAAACTTCTCCCATTCAGTTTCGTCTAGTGTTTCAAGAGAACTGTCAATAGACTGCATAAAGAATTGTTTATTATGAAGTGAGACACCTAAAACAACTGTTGGGTCATCTTTACTTTTATTTTTTAGACCTATCAACTTCTTATCTCTAAGATCATACACACCCTGCTTTTCCCAATAAGGCGTATAACTAGCTATAACTTCAATCCAAAGATTTTTTTTATCTTCTACTTTTAGGTCGGGTGCTCCACTAACAGCTTTACCTTCTAGTAGTTGTCTCTTACTATCAGAGCCTTCTCTTTTTACATTAAGCTTGTAACCTTTCAGCATGTAATAGATTAAATCTTCTACTAACCAATTTCTAACTAAGCTCTCTGCATATTCTTTTAAGGACCTGGCGTCTCTATGATGTGCTGTTCCAGGGAGAAGCTTTGCTAATTTATTATCGTGTGCTTCATCCCAAGTTGGATCTAGACCAACTATTCGTAATAAGAATTCTGAATCTTCGTATGTTTGTATTAATTTGAAAACATTAATGTCATAATCGTTTAATAAAGCGATTACTAAATCAAGTCTCTCTTCTTGTGTCTCCATTGTGTAGCAAGTCTACACGCATTTTAAAATCGTGCCAAGGACCCTCGTCAGAAAAAGGGAAGTCATATTCAGACCATATTAAAAATTCTTTTTCATACATTGTAGGATTCTTGTAATAGTCTATAACTTCTGTTGCTGTTTGGACCATTCCTAATTCATATAGAACTTCTGCGAAATCTGTTACACAGCTCCAATTGTTAAAAACATCTTCCATTTTTTGTAGAGTATGTTTTCTACTCCACTCTCTTTGACTTTTAAGAATTGTGTCAGCAGCAAACATTAATTGTTTCCCTATATCAGAATGATATTCTTCTTCTGTTCTGTCATCATCTTGAAGTCTTGTAAATAACTGAACTTGGCCTTCGTGTAATGATATTAAGTTAGATGGGCATGAAGACATGTGTATTCCCATTGATATTTCCCCACAAAAAACACATGATTCTAAGGGTTCTGATGAAACCCAAACCCTATATTCACTACTATTTTCTTCCATACTCCATTCTAGCGAAAGATTTCTTTATTAATAGTTTGCAAATACTTTTAATGTATGTAATATTAGATTACAAAGTGAGGAGAAGACAATATGAGTAATTATCAAACCAACTTTAAATCTGTTGGTACTGAATTACCTACGATTGCTAGATCAGGTTCGGGAAGAAAAAATGAAATCTTCACTGAAGCTGTTCTTGATGAATTAAAGTCTCATCCACAAGCTTGGTTTCTAGTAGCTAATAGTGATTGGCTAAATACAGAAGACAAAGAGCTTGTAAGGAAGACAAGACTTAATTTGTATATGCGTGGTAAGTATGCTCGTGAAACTTACGGAGAATTAGAAACTACTGTAAGAAGTACACGAAGTGTAAATAATAAAGAAATACAAATAGCTCTATATGCTAGGTCTAGATAATGACAAGCTATAGAAAAGTACAAAGAGCTAAAGCACTTCATCTTGAAGAAATGATAGATGACCAAAAGTACTTTAGTGACAATGACGAAGATTTTGTTATTTCTGATTTAGAAGGAATGTCTAATAGAGAAATCTATGATCTTATGAAAGGGATTGAAAGACTAACTTCTAACTTAAGAGATATCAAAAAAATCCTTTCAGATAGATTGCAAGGGAATGTCTATAAGTCTGCACAAAGATTTAATGATGACATCGTTATTGGTAGGCCTAAATATAAGTGGAAGCCTTACGATAAAAATAAGGTGCTAGAATATTTAGGCGAAGATTGGAAACATGTTGTAAGACCTGAATTCAGAATTACAGGCATACAAGCAATCGCAAGACAAAGAGGACAAGACCCTTGGGTAATTATGGAATCTCTATTTGAACAAGTAGAAGTTCCTGGTGTAAATATTTTACCTGTCAGTAAGGCACCAAAGTATTTACAAGATTTAGACGAGGAAGAACTTATCCAAATAGATAGAGACAAAGGAGATGACACTGATGAGTGAATCACTAAAGAATGACATTCTTAGATTAGCTAAGAAGTTTCCTTCACAATTGGTAAGAACAATTAAGAAGGGCAATAGAGAAGAAGACTATATTAATCATGCAGTTATCACACAAAGACTTTTACAGGTCCTTGGTGCTTTCAGTTGGGATTATGAACCTATATACGAAGCCGAGAAAGTCGTTGCAGTTCGTGGTAGAATTACTGCTACAGTAGACGGCAAAGAAGTTTCTGTAGTTGGTACAGGAACAGAGACATTCGACGGCGATAGTACAGGAGAAAAACTTAAGAAAATGGAATCTGACGCACTTAAGAGAGCAGCAGCTAGATTAGGAGTTGGCTTGCACCTATGGGCTCAAGATCAATATTTTCTTGACATTCAATTAGCTAAAGATATCAACATCGATATTAAAGAAATATCGTAATGTCAAGCGAGAAAAAATTCAGCGTAAAAGCTACGACAAAGTTCGCTATGATACCAGAGTGGCTCCTAGATATATCATTATCAGCAGGAGCCTATATGGTTTATGGTGCATTAGCTAAATATGCGAATAATGAAACTAAAGAGACTTTTGTTTCGCACTCTACACTTGCTAATAAGTTGGGTGTTTCTCGAAATACAATAATTAACAGGATAAAAGAATTAGAAAACAAAGGATGTATTCATATTGAAAGAAGATACGAAGACGGACATCAAAAATCTAATAACTACATATTGAAATGGGAACCACCTGAATATTATGTATCTACAAAGATAGTAGAAGTAGATACAAAAGATGAAGATGTAGTTGAAGAAATTGTCGTAGAGGCAGTGGAAGACAACTCATTTTCTGTGGATGTTCCTATTAAGAAGAAAAGAGCTGTTGTTACTCAACCACTTTACAGACCATTAGTTGATGTATGTGGTTATGACCCGAAAGGGAATAAAGCAATGACAAAGACTTTTCATGTCGCTATGGCACAGTTGAAAGAGTACGGTGCAACTCCCGATGAAATTTTTGAAAAAGCAAAAGCTTATAGAAAAAGATTCGGAGACGCTGAACTAACACCTACTGCTTTAGCTAAATGGTGGCATGCTCTTGATTCTAAACAACCAGGAGCTGTTCAATATTCTGTTACTTCCTTAGAAAAGAAAAAACAGGAAGCAAGACTTAAAGAAAATTCTTAAAACAAAGATATTATCTTAAAATAGTGTAATATTGAATTACATGACAGGAATGATCACACCTAATAACAAAGATGGATGGGACCCAGAGAATGAAACATTTGCTGAGTTTAAGTCTAGGAAAACTAGCCATAGCAAAAGCATTTCACAACCTAACTCTGTTATCAAGCAGAGAGGGGAGTGTAAAGTCACTGGTATCCCTAAAAGAAAATGTTCTTGCCGAACTTGTATCAATCGTAGAAATAGAAGTAAAGGAAGAGCAAAGCAAAATGCTGTTAGGAAAAAATTGAAAATTCCTTCAAGAAAGTTTCACGGAGCTGATGCTCACGAAGAGAATTGGGATTCTTCTGTAAGAATCGAAGTCAAGAGTGGAAAACAAGTTGGACCAATCTGGACTAGATTCCAAAAAGCAGAAGCACAATCTTGGGAAAATGTGAAAGATGCGATAGGCGGTGATGGGAAGAGCAAACCATTTATGATGGTTGCTATGCCGGAAGGCACAAGTGATGGGCTATGTATCATTCGTCTTAGCGAATTAGAAAATGTATTAGAAGCTATCCAAGATAATTGGGATAGATTTAACGAGGAGAAATAATGGCAGTTACACAAGGAACCTTTCAAGGTAACTTAACTAACATTGATCTACAATTCTCTAGCAATGGCAATGCTTATTGCAGAGGTAGATTAGCTGTTTCTAAAGGTCCTGATGAAGACTCAATGTGGTTTGATTTTGTGGCTTTTGGAGATTTGGCACAGAACATTGATGAAACCTTTAAGGCTGTTGTTGCAGCAGGAAAGAAATCTTTCCGAGCTGTTGTAACAGGTAGGGTAGAAATCAATACTTATGAGAGCGGTACGGATGCAGAAGGTAATCCTATTAAAAGGTCTTCAACACAAATTGTTGCTGAAGATGTAGGAGTATCCTTAAAGTATTCTCAAGTTGGTGGTTTAAGCCAAGGGTATAGTACTGATTCACAAGGAAGTTCTAATGTTGCAACCACACAAAGTGCTACTACTGATATAGAAGAGCCTGTGGCGAGACCTTTAGAAGAAATTGCTGAAAACGAAGCACCATTCTAAATGGAAAATATAGTTTCTACACACGAGGTTGCAGAGCTATTGTCTGTGAGGCCTAACAGAGTTGCTGTATGGCTTCATAGAAAAAAAATGCCCGTGCCTAAGCAATATATAAATAACGGTAAAACACCTTTATGGTACAGAGAAGATATTGAAACTTGGGCTAAAGCAACGGGGAAACTCCCCATAACTAGATTCAGATAATGAGTGAAGATTACTATAGACTTCTCTCAGCTGATTCTTTAATAAATATTTTAACTTGTATTAGGAAAGAACATCCTGAGATGAGTTATAGAAAGTTGAGTGCCTTGATTGGATTACCGGCTAATCGAGGTGCCAACCTTTCTTATTTTATAAATGGGAGGACATCAGATCCAACTCTTAAGTCATTGAAAAGATATACAGATATGGCTCATGAATTCCAAAAGTTTTATACAAACACTGTTCAATACAATGAATATATCCAAATACTAAAACCTGCAAAATGGAGAGACTATTGGATGGACTTATCAGGTACACCTGTAGATTTTGATGAGTTTTGTCAGGATAGTACTGTAAGCTATCAATCAATCCATAATTATGTAGGAAAGAAAAGATTAGCTATTTACCCTAGATATATGACAGCAGTTGCTTTTACTGCTTACACTAAATATAGAGCTAAACAGATAGAAGAAATTGCTAAATATAGAAAGCAAGAACCTGTTAACTTTAATCCATTAGGTAAAAAGTTACAAGACATAGAAAAAGCGACACAAGATTTTTGGAGGTATAGAAATGGAGCCTAAAGTCGAATACATCAGAATAGATGAGATAGTAGGAGCTGATATAAACCCTAAGGACCATGACATAGGAGTATTGATTACTGCAATAAAAAGATTCGGATTTACTTCGCCACTTATAAGGAATGAAGACACACAAAAATTAGTAGCAGGTCATGGAAGACTAGAAGCTTTAATAACTATGTATAAAAATAATTACTCTCTACCAAAAGGAATAGTAAAAGATGATGATATGTGGTTAGTGCCTGTTGTTACAGGGCTTAATTTCGAAAACGAAGAAGAAGCTTTATCTTACTTAATTGCAGACAACAAACTTTCTGAAGTAGGTGGTTGGAACGAAGAGGCGTTGCTAGATATGTTAAAAAGCATAGATGACTTAGAAGGAGTAGGGTTTGACCATAATGACGCTCAAGCAATACTAGATAATATGGAAGCTGAATGGGACGCAGATGATACAGATAGAGGTTTAGGAGACCCAAGAATAAAATATAGAATGATTTTTGATGATACAACACAACAAGGTAATTGGTTTAAGTTTCTAGAGTGGCTCAAGGACAATTCAGATATAAATAGTGTATCTGGAAGGCTGATTGAACATATAAAAGGAGTAATGGATGAGTAGGAAGTTCAAAGGCAATGATGGGGCAGCAATCATAATGGTTGCTGGTTGGGTTGTTGCATTTATGTTTTTGTTTAATCTTATATATGAATGGTGTTGCACCTTATGAGTGAAGAACTAAACATAGAATGGCTAAGGCTTTCAGACTTGGAAGTTGAACCAAAGAATCCTAAGAATCATGATATAGAGAAAATTATGTTGTCTATTGAAAGATTTGGATTTGTTACTCCTTTTATAAAGAATTACAAAACAGGCAAGTTATTAGCAGGACACGGTAGAAAAAAAGCATTGGAACTTATGCAAAAGAAACAACTAAGTCTCCCAGATCACCTTAAAGAAGATAAAGATGGAGAGTGGTTAGTTCCTGTAGTGTCAGGGGTAAATATTGAAAATGAACAAGACGCTATGGCTTATCTTATTGCAGATAACAGATTAGAAGAACTAGGCGGTTGGAATACTCCTGAATTACTAGAAGCAATAGGAATGATTGAAGATTCTACAGGAGACTTATCAGATTTAGGTATATCTAATAAAGACATGAATGATATGTTTGAAGATACAGAAACTTCTTTAGAGTTTGAACAACCAGAGTATGAAGAGCCAGGGGAGAGAGAAGACAACAAATACTTCGACATAATGTTTGATACTGAACATGAACAACAAGTATTCTATAAATTTTTAGACTTTCTAAGAGTTATGGAGCATGGAGATACTCATGCTGAACGATTAGACAGTCATATAAAAAAGCTAATATACGGAGAAGAAGAATGAGCAAAAAAACTAACGAACAGAGTACAGATAGACTTATAAGTATAACTAAGGAGTATCTAGCTGAATGTGAAAAGCATCAATTGTTTACACCAAATGAGAAGTTAACAATAACTAGATTACTTTTAGCAGCTATAGAAAGAAGATTCGAACAACAAACTAAAGATGACATTTATGAGATGCGTTCTAAAGTAATGGATGGTCTTGACTTTGAAGGAGTATCAGATTGGCAAGGCAGCGAAGTTACATAGATGAAGATGTCTTAACTGAATCTAAAAAAAGAATACACCATATATATGATCTACATGACAATGTAGTCTCTTCTTTCTCTGGTGGAAAAGATTCGGCAGTGTTAATCAATTTACATTGGGAAGTAGCACAAGAGAGAGGCTTTGACAGTATAGATGTAGTGTTTAGAGATGAAGAATTAGTTCCTACAGCTGTATTAGACACTGTTCAATGGTATTCACAACAACCTTGGTGTAATTTAACTTGGTATGCAATACCTTTAAGAAGTACTAAATATATATTAGGTGAAAGTACTTCTATTGTTTTTTGGACACCTTTAGGTGATAGGCAATGGATGAGACCTAAACCTTCCTGGGCAGAGACATTAGACGATACTAAAGCAATTAATACTCAATACACAGTAGATAACATTATTGCAAAAAAATACAGAGGAAGTGTCGCAATAATGACAGGGATTAGAGCTTCTGAATCTTTAGTAAGATACAGATCCGTTGTTAATGCTTTATATGATAACTACATATCTCAAAGTCCTAACAATACAAGAGTTAAACTATGTAAGCCTATATATGATTGGGAAGTTGATGATGTTTTTAAATACTTTCACGATACAGGTTATGTTTACACTTCTTGGTATGAATCTCAATTATGGGCAGATGATACCTTTAGAGTTGCTACACCTTTGAATACAGAGAATTCTAAAAAGCTAGATAAGTGGGCAAAAGAAGACCCTGAGTTTTATGATAGGTTAGCTACTATCTTTCCTGAAATAAGAGCACAAGAAAGATACATAAACGATTTAGATAATAGCCATATAGTAAATAAATATGGTAAGGACCTAGATGGAGTTGAAGCCTGGATTAAGAATAATATTCCTAAAGATACCCCTGCTTATCCTAAGGCCTTAAAAGAATTGGAAAGAATAAGAAGAAGAGCTAAAACACAACCTGCTATTTGGCTTCCACACGGAGACGCTAAATATGTTCTAAAAGAGTTTATGAAAGGTAATTACAAACGCCAAATACAACCTAAGAAGTTTATAGAAAGAGATAGAAAACGAAGGTAATCATATACTGTATCCTCTATCAACGACTAAAAAAGCATATATATAAAGACCGGGATGGTGATATTCTGACTATTTCCAGGTCCTTAATGAACAAAGAT
>MDSZ01207471.1_pt1 | contig 13793 bp, 13 predicted proteins | sample 811201 | NCBI WGS metagenome assembly MDSZ01 (sample SAMN05326647, study PRJNA326480) | marine metagenome | isolation source: seawater | place: Indian Ocean: North | collected 2010
CCAGTACTAATAGCTCAATTGGCTTGATTTATGCACTGAAAAAAATTTTTAGAAAACTATTTGCCTAATTATTATTAATATTTCGTTTTGTTTAAGTGGTTCGAACTAACAGTTAACTTAAGAAAATTCTTAATTTTTTTAGATTATAGGTTTAGAAATTCTTATAATTGAAAACTATTAATTAAAAAACAATCGTATGATTAAATAAAAAATAACTATTCAAATTTATTTGAGTTAAATTAAATCATAGAATTATGAAAAAAAAATTTGATCCAATTAAAAGCCATGATGATGATGAAAGAGCAAAATTTTGGGACGATTATTCAAAAAATTTTGTAGCTATCGTTAATGCAAGAAGTACCAAATCTTACTTAAAGGGAGAAATTAATCTGTGTGAAAACTTTTTAAAATCTAAATCTAAAACAAAATATGGAAAATTTTTAAAGTTGGATCTATGGAATGAAGCTCATCATACAGAAATATTGAAATACATTCATCATTCATATGAGGAAATATATGGGATTGACCTATCTCCAGATGTAGAAAAAAAGGCAAAGATTAATTTAGAAAAAAATAAAATACCCGTTAAGACTTATGTAGGTGATATAAGAAAAATGCCATTTGAAAATAATACATTTGACTTCATTTATACCATGGGAACCATAGAACATTTACCAGATCCAAAGATCGCAATGAGGGAAATTTCAAGAGTGCTTAAAATAGGTGGAACAGCCGTTGTAGGTGTACCAAATAAATATGAGTGGTTTGGAAAATCTATAGCTTTAGATATTTTTGCATATTTTGGCATTAAAAAAGATGGATATGAGTTTAGTTATGGTTGGAAACAACTTGGTGATGAACTTGGTCAATATAATTTACAAATAATTCACAAAGATGGACCTTACTTTATGCCCTGGCCCATAAGAGCTGCGGACTGGTTTTTGTCGCAAAATTACCCTAAACTTTGTTTTTTATTTTATCCGTTTATATATATAAGTGAATTTTTTAGTAGATTTAATTTTTTTAGAAGAAATGGCAGTCTACTGGCCGCGGTAGTAAAAAAAGTTTAATGATAGACAATAATACAATATCAAAGTTAGCAAAGGAATATGGTTCTCCTTTTTTTTTATTAGATGAAAATAAAATAAAAGAAAATATAGAAATTTTCAGAGAGTCCTTTTCAAAATATAAAGGAAAATTCACTTTAGGTTATTCGACCAAAACAAATCCTCAAATTGGAATATTAAAAATAATGAAAAAATATGATGTTATTTCTGAATGTGCATCTTATTTAGATTTAGCATCATCAATAGAAGCAGGTTACTCTGGAAAGGATACAGTTTATGCTGGATTACATAAACCATATGAAACTTTGGAATATGCTGTTGATAACAACGTCAAAATTATAAATATAGAGAGCATGTATGAAGCGATTAATTTGCAGAAAATACTAAAAATTAGAAATAAAAAAATAAAAGTTGGAGTAAGAATATCTTTTCCAGCTAAAAGTGGAATAAAGAGTATATTAGGTGTTACATATGATAGATTTGGTGCATCTACTTCTGATGGCGAAGCAAAGAATATTATTGATTTCATATCTGATCATAAAACTTATTTTGAGCTTGAAGGGCTACACTGTCATCCAGGATCAAACATTAAATCCTCAAAGAAATATTTATTAGCTATTGATGAATTAAAAAAACTATCTGATTATGCTCATAAAAAACATAATATTAAAATAAAATTGTTTAATATTGGTGGAGGTATAGGCATTAAAGAAGTTCATTTTTATAACATTTTTGATTTAATGTTTAACACTATTTCTAGAATATTTAAAAAGAGAAGAGAGTATAATTTAAAAACTTTTGATCAAAAAAAAATGTTAGACGAAATAGTTGAATATCTTAATTTAAAATTTTCAGACAGAGATAACATGCCAGAAATAATGATGGAGCCAGGAAGAGCTTTAATTGGTAATGCAATAAATTTAAATACCAAGATTGTAAATATTAAAAAAACTAAAACTGGTAATTGGCTAATAATTGATGCTGGAACAAATTTATTATCTATACTAACACTGTTTACAGAATTTCATAAAATACAAGCACTAAATAGCTCTGATCAAACAGTAAAGTATTCTATTGCTGGACCACTTCTTTATTCGTCTGATGTTATTGTTACTAATATAAAACTACCAAAACAAAAGATTGGAGATTTTATAAATATAAATGATGTAGGTGCATACTTTAATAGTCAATCAAGTCACTTTTTATTTGCAAGATGCGCAACAGTATTTAGAAATATTGATGGAAAGTTTAGTTTAGTTGAAAGAAAAGAAGAGTTTGAAGATATTATTAAAAGAACAATTTAATTTTTATAAAAATTATAAAGTTTATTTATAGTGCTATCTAAAGCAGTATAGTTAAATCCTTTTTCTTCAATTTTATTACCTTCAAACTTACAATTTAGTTTTGCGAAATGGTATGAGGATCTATTTAAAGGAATATTTTTAATTTTAAAATATTTTCCCAAAAACTCAAATAATAATGAAATAAAGTTAATAATTATAAGCGGTAAATAAATTTTTATTTTTTTTTGATTTTGTATTTCTTCACAAATTTTTATTAATTCAAGCATTGAAGGGTTCTGTTTACAAATTAAATATTTCTCATTAGCTATTGAGGGACTCAAAAGTAAATTTATTGATTTGCATACATCTGATATATCTACAATTGCATATTTTGTCTTTGTATAGAAGCAAATTTTTTTTCTAAAAATATTATAAACAAATTCATTACTCTTTGATATTTCAGAACTTGCAGGACCAAGAATATGTCCTGGGCTACATACAGTTATAGGGTATTTAATTTTTTCTTTATATTTTTTAAAAAATTTTTCGGTTAAAAATTTAGATTTGCCATATGCTGTATCAAAATTATAAAAATTATATTCAGTATCATCATTAATTGTTTTTTCTTTCAAATTAATACACGTTCTTAATGTAGATATAAAAATAAGTTTTTTTAAATTTAAATTAGCCTTAACAATCGTTTTAGCAATTTTTAAAGAAGATTTAATTATGTTAAAATTATTAGACTCCGATCTTGTAGGAACTTTAGCTGCAGTATGAATTATGTAATTTGCATCTTTTAATTTTGCATTTACATCATTCTGATCATCCCAATTAATTAAAAAAACTTTTAATTTTTTGTTACTCTTTTCAATTAAAGCTTTTTTATAATCAGATCTTGTTAATAAAATGATTTCAAATTTATTGTTATCTAATTCTTCTATGAGATTTCTTGCTAAAAAACCAGAACCACCAGTTATTAAAACTTTTTCTTTCAAATTTATTCAAATAAAATCTTTTTCAGCGTATTTAAATATGTAGCTTTTTTTCTAACTATTATATCTTTTATTTCTGTTTTCTCTAAAAATCTTTCTGTTTTTTCCAAATTAAGAAAATGTATAGATGGGTCCCAATGATGTATTGCATGTTTATTAGATCCAAAATTACCAAAAATATACTTTGATAAAAAGTTTGAACTAAAATTTCTATTTATAGGTCGCAATTCATACCCCTCATTAATTCTAATTTTTTTTTCATCTGCATGTTCTAGGATATTTTGAAGTGAATTAAAAAAAGGAAGGAATGCAAAAAAACCATATACCCAAGCAACAGCAAGATAAAAATTTTTATAATAAAATATGAATATTACAATCATGCTTAAATGCAGAAGTAAAGAACAGAACCTTTGAAAATTAAAAATATATTTCATTTTATCAATTAAAGATAGTTTTATACTTTCGTCTTCGTTAATTTTTTTTTCTAAAGTAAATAAGTATTTAAATATTTCAATTCCGCAAAAATATGAAAAAATCTTCTTTAAATTCAAAGGATAAAAATAAGAATATTCTGTATCATCTTTCGTGCCATTTTTTGTATGATGTGTCATATGAATTTTTCTTACCTGATTTATTTCAGTAGCTGTGAACAATCCAAGTAAATTACATATTTTATCATTTATTTTTTTATTTTTATGAAGATTAAAATGAATTCCAGCATGTATAATATTTTGTACGTTATGGAGAATTAAACCAACAAAAAATGAGGATAAAATAAATAAAAATATTTTTGTGTACATGCTTATGTTTGAAAATTCAAAGAAGGTATTAAATATGTACAGGCCAACAAAGAGTGTTAAAATAGGAGCTGCTGTCAAAAAATAGACTAATAGATAGTTAACTTTATGTCTTTGTTTGAAAAGGTTGTAGTTCTCATCATTGAAAATTAATTTTTCTTTATTAAGCATAAATTTATTTGGAGTATCGATATTTTCTGGAAACTCACTGATTTTTTCAGATAAGTTTTTTGATAAAGTGTTTAAAGTCATAAATAATATGCAAATACGTATATATCACATTTATGATTTAAATTGTTTCTTTTTGACGCATATTAATGATATTTAACATTAAATTTTAATAAATTTTTACTCATGAAATTTAAAACAGTATGTTTTGATTTAGATAACACCATTTGTAAAACTATCTCAAATAATTATAAAAAGTCTAAACCAAACAAAAGAGCAATTTCTTTTATAAATAAATTATATTATCAAGGTTATTTTATAAAGATTTTCACATCAAGGTATATGGGAAGAAGCAAAGATGTAATTAGTTCCGCAAGGAAGTTGGACTCTGGAAATACTAAAAAGCAACTCAAAAGCTGGGGGTTAAAATATCATAAATTAATTTTAGGAAAACCATCATACGATATTCTAATAGATGATAAGTCATTATTTTTTAAGAAAAATTGGATAAATAAACTTCAAAATATACTAAAAGAAAATTTATAAGCTAATCTTAAAGAGATTACTTTTAAATAAAATATAAATTTGTAAAATAAAATATGAAAAAAATATTTAATGTAAAACAACTTTTTCAAAAGTGTAAGCAATTAAAAAAAAATAATAAAAAAATAGTTTTATCCCATGGAGTTTTTGATTTATTACATGTAGGTCATATTTATCATTTTGAAGCTGCAAAAAAAAATGGTGATTTTTTAATCGTCTCAATTACTGCAGATAAATTTGTAAACAAAGGTTCTGGAAGACCAGTTTTTAATGAAAAATTAAGAGCAAAAAGTTTATCATCTTTAAGTATTGTAGATGCAATTGTTATAAATAATTATGAAACATCTGTTAATATTATAAATCTTGTAAAACCAGATGTATATTTTAAGGGGTCAGACTATAAAGATAATAAAAAAGATAAAACAAAAAACATTTATAAAGAAATAAATGCAGTAAAAAAAAATAAAGGTATTATATTATATTCAAATGAAGATACTTTTAGCTCTAGTAGTATCATTAACAAAAATATAGATTTTTACACAGAAAAACAGAAAAACTATATAAATAGAATAAAAAAAAAATATAGTTATGAATATATTGAAAAAATTTTAACTTCTTTTGAAAATATCAAGGTATCAGTCGTAGGTGAAACAATTATTGATCAGTATTTTTTTTGCAATGTTTTAGGAAAATCTGGTAAAGAACCCCATCTTGTAATTTCCAATGAAAAAAATGAAACCTATTTAGGTGGAGCGGCAGCTGTTGCAAATCATTTAGCATCTTTTTGTAATAAAGTAGGTTTTCTAAGTTATGTTGGTGAAAAAGAAAGTTTTTACAGTTTTATTAAAAAAAAATTAAGTAAAAATATATCTAGTGATTTGTTGATTAGAAAAAATTCTCACACAATTTTAAAAAAAAGATTTATAGATAAAGTATCTGGTACAAAATTATTAGGAGTATATAGCCCAGATAGTTTTCAGGAGGATAAAAAAAGAGAAACTATTTTTGTTAATAAACTGAAGCAAATTTCTAAAAAATCAGAGTTAATAATTGTTTCCGATTATGATCATGGTTTGATATCACCTAAAGGTGCCTCTCAAATCTCAAGACTAAAAAATTTTGTAGCATTAAATGCGCAAGTTAATGCATCAAATCATGGATATCATTCATTATCAAAATATAAAAAAATAAACACTCTTTTAATAAATGAAAATGAACTCAGACATGAGATGAGAAACAAATCAGAAGATATAGTTAATTTATCAACAAAGTTGAAAAAAAAATTTAATATAAAAAATGTAGTTGTAACTAGAGGAAGAAAAGGAGCTCTCATTATATTAAAAAATATGAAATTAATAGAATGCCCTGCATTTACAGATAAAGTTGTTGATAAAGTGGGGGCAGGTGATGCGATGTTATCGATCATATCTTTGTGCCTTTACTCAAAAATTCCTGAAGATTTAACATTATTTTTAGGAACATTGGCTGGTGCAAATAAAGTTGAATATATGGGAAATAGCGAGTATTTAGACAAAAAAAAAATATTAAGATCTATAGAATTTCTTTTAAAATGAAAAAAATACTTGTGGTAGGTGGGGGTGGATATGTTGGATCTGCATTAGTACCGGAACTTTTAAGATTAGGTTATTCAGTAACAGTCTATGATCTATTCATATACGGCAAAGATGTTCTTGATGAAAATGAAAAACTGAATGTTATTAAAGGCGATATAAGAGATTTAAATTTACTTAATAAGATAACTTTAAACCACGACGTAGTTATACATTTAGCATGTATATCTAATGATCCAAGTTTTGAATTAAATCCAAAATTAGGAAAATCGATAAATTTAGATTCTTTTAGACCTTTTGTGGAAATTTCAAAAAAAAATAATATAAAGAGGTTTATTTATGCTTCTTCTTCATCAGTTTATGGCATTAAAACAGAGAAAAATGTAAATGAAACTCTTCCCTTAGATCCATTAACTGATTACTCAAAATTTAAAGTTGAATGTGAAAAAATTCTTAATGAATATACGAGTGAGAACTTTGAAACAATAATAATAAGACCTGCTACAGTCTGTGGTTATGCAAGAAGACAGAGATTAGATGTGGTAGTTAATATTTTAACTAATCTCGCATTTAATTTAAGAAAAATTAAAGTTTTAGGAGGTGAACAACTTAGACCCAATATACATATCAATGATATGGTAAGTGTATACTTAAAATGTATTGAGGCAGAATCTAGTCTTGTAAATGGTGAAATTTTTAATGCAGGATATGATAATTATTCAGTTACTCAAATAGCAAACGTAGTAAAAGATGTAATTGGAAATGATATAGAAATAGAAAAACAACCAACAAATGATAATAGATCTTATCATATATCATCTGAAAAAATTTATGATAAACTTAATTTTAAACCACATTTTACAATAAAAAATGCTGTACAGGATTTAAAAAAAGCCTTCGAAAATAATAAACTTCCAAATTCTTTAAAAGATACAAAATATTATAATATAAAAAAAATGCAGGAAATTAATTTAAATTAGAATGAAAATTAAATATGCACATGTTGGATTAGGAAAATTTTCTTTGCAAAGATTGAAAATAAATCTTGATAATGAAATATTCGAACCTGTTGCATATATTGACTTAAACTTGAATAAAAATAAAGAAATATCAAATTTAATTAATGGAAAAAATTTTTTCACTTCCATTACAGAAGCTAAAAAAAACATAGATTTTGATGTTTGCATTATTCATGCATCTGCAGATGCACACTGTGATTTGGTAATAGAAAGTTTAAACAACAATTTACATACATTTTGTGTGAAGCCTATTGCTTGCGATATAGAAGAATTCAAAAGTATAATTAAAATTAAAGTTTCAAAACCAAATTTATTGCTTGTACAAGGTCAAAATAACCAATGGAATGAAGCAAGTATAAAAATGAAGTCAATAATTCAAGACAAGACTATTTTTGGAGAATTTTTAAATGGTCATTGTTTAATGTGGGGTATGCAAGATTTATCAGCTTTAAAAAAAAATCCTGAGATTGATAAAGACGGTATGTTTTTTCACTCAATGGGTTGTCATCAATTAAGTCAGTTAGTATCCTGTCTGGGTTTACCAAAATATGTAAACTCAATATCTCAAAGAAATTTTATTTACGATACTGGTTATAGAAATATCAGAACATCATATGGTAATTGTTTATTGGAGTATGATAATGGGGCAGTATTTAGCTATGTTGGAAATAGAGGAGGTCATGGAAATCCATTTGGTTTTGCTTCAAGATGGAGTGGAAATTGGATTTTTCATGGAACTAAATCTGATTTAATAAGAAATGGTGGAAGGATTACGGTTCATTCTAAAGGAAAAATTATAACAGATCTATTTTTAAAAGATTTAGATGATGGTTTATATGAAGATGATAAGAGACAATTTAAAGAATTTGAATTGAGCATCAAAAACAAAAAATCACAAATACAAAAAAATTCCTTAGAGACATGGTTATTAATGGAAGCATGTAATATTTCATCTAGAGAAAACGAAAAAGTGAATTTAACTCATATTAAAGAGCAAGTAGATTTAAATAAAATTATATAATGAAAGAATTTAGAAATAAAAAAATTTTAATTACAGGCGCAACCAAAGGTTTAGGAAGAGAACTTGCAATAGAGTTTAGCAAATTAAATTCAAAATTAGTTTTAGTAGCTAGAAATGAAAAGTTGATGAACTCACTAAAAAAAATAACAGAAAAAAACAATAGAGGTAAAAACTTATATTATTCTTTTGACCTATTTGATAAAAAGAAATTAGATTTAATGAATGAAGATGTTAAGAAAAAATTTAAAAATATTGATATAATCATACATTGTATTGGTGGTAGTTTTGGTATTAATGATAATTTTGAGTCTTGGTACAATTTTGAAAAATGCCTAAGAGGTAACATTGGGATTGCAATTGATATAAACAAATTTTTTATTCCAGATATGATTAAAAAAAAAACTGGAAACATAATACATATTGGCTCTGTAGTATCGGATGAAATAGGTGCTTCAGTTCCTTACATTTCTTCAAAATCAACTTTAACTGGATATGTAAGAGCTTTAGGAAATTATCTAGCACAATATAATATAAAATTGTCAGCAATATTACCGGGGGCATTTTTTGGTGTGGAGAATGCTATGAGTAGATTTAAATTTTATAAGCCGCTTGAATATAATAATTTTAAAAAAAAATTACCAAGAGGTAAAATGCCATTAGCAAAAGATTATTTAGAATTAATAAAACTTTTATGCTCTGAAAGAGGAAATATTTTTTGTGGTTCAGTAATTCCAGTCGATTCTGGCCAAGGTAAATCAGTAAACCATAGGTTTTAATTTTACATTATTTAAAAAAAATAAATTCATAATCACCAGAATAATTGGAATTTTTAAATATCCACTTCCATGAATTTGTATCAATTAAAGTCTCCGCGGTTAAAGCCCAACACTGTAAATTAAATTGTTCCTCGTCGTTTCTGTAAGATTCTACGCATAAAAATTTTTTTCTAGCTACCCTCTCCATTTCAGATAAAGCAATTGAAAGTTCTGGCAATTTTAGGTTATGAAATGTATTAATCGATATGGCCAAATCAAACTCAAGATCTTTAAATCTCAATTTTTTTCTAGCATCTCCAATAATAATATTTTTTTTAATTTCTTTTTTTGCATTATTTTTTGCATATCTTGAGATGTCGAGACCATAAATTTTTATTTTTCTTAAAATTTTTTTTATTTCGTAAAGTAGGAAACCTTTTCCGCACCCGATATCTAAAATTTTTGAATTATTATTTAGTTTATATGTTTTAATTAATTTTTTTGCTAATGGTTTATGATAATCTTTGATATATCTGTATCCTCCATAACCGTAATCTCTTTTTCCATCCCAATAATCTTTACCGTATTTTTTTGATATCTTCATTGATTTTACTTTTTGAGACATCATTCTTCTTAAATAATTTCTCTTAGACTTTAGGTGATTTACAGTTACAAATTTCTTGAATTTTCCTAGTGTTGTTTTTCTATTTTTTTGTAAAGTTTCTTTTAATAAATATATTTTTTCAATTTTTAGAAAATCACTTTTTTTTCTAGCAAATTGTTGCTCAACTGCAAAATGAATAATTTTTTTCTTAGTTAAAAGTTTTTTATACAAAAATTCTCTTGATTTTTTTTTGGTTGGGAGTTGAAAAATGCTATAAAAAATTAGTCCATCATATTTACTAATAGATTTAATAACTTCTCTTAAAATATATTCACTATCTTTAAATACATATTCGGTTGCGCTCAAAGACAATTTATAATTGTTTTTTTTACAATAATCGTTGATTATAATATTTTGAACATGCTGTGGAACTCTCTCCCCCAGAAAACTTCTACTAAAATTATAACCTTTTAAATTCATAATTTTAAAATGGATCTTTGTAGTTAATTCCAATTTCAGTCATAGCTCTTGTTGTTATTGGTATAAAAAACTCACCTATTTTTTTATCTTTATATGGAGAAAAAATACTTTTGAATCTACAATTTAATGAGATTCTCGTTTCACTCTCTTCATTAACTACATTTCCATGGGGTAATGTTTGATTAAAAATTAACATTTCTCCGTAATTCACTTTAAGCCATTTTAAATTTTTTCTTAAAAGCTCAAATATTTTTGAACTATCAGAGTATTTTTTCTTTTTTAATAAAACTTTAAACTTATTAAAATCTTTTTGATTAATTATGTACATAGATTTTGTTTTGTAGCAATTTACTAAAGGTAACCATAAATTTATTTCATAAGGAGAATCACCTGACCAAACATCAGAGTGAATGGGCAATAATGAACTTTCATCTCCTGGTATTTGAATACTCAGATTTATTTTTTTTTGCATCATAATTTCATTACCTACCAATTCATATAAAATTTCTCTCCCTAGATTAAAATAATGGAATTTGAATTTTTCATCTTTATTTAAATCTTCATAAAGTGATAATCTAAAGTTATTAAGATTTTCTTTGTGAACAATATTATGAATCTTATTTAAGTTAGGGTTTTTGATTGAAATTTTTTTCCCTATTTTTTTTAGGATTAATTTTTTTATAAAATTCAGGGATTTTTTATTTTTTATTTTTTTTATAATATATCCTCTATTGAGAAATTCTTTTTTAATAATTAATTCTTTTTTAAGCAAATACTCCATAACGAATCTTATTGTTTTGAATATTAATATGTGTAAATTTATAAACAACCTTAATTAAAAATAATATACAATAATGGCTATAAATATCGTAACAGAAAAATCAATGCAACTTAGAAAAAGAATTTTAGAAATTTCTCAAAAAGTTCCGGCACTTCATATTGGAGGAACTTTCTCTAGCGCAGAAATAATTCAGGTTTTGTATGATAAAAAAATTAAATCAAATAAAGACAAATTTATACTTTCTAAAGGTCATGCTGGAATTTTGTTATATGCTGTACTTGAGCAAAAAGGCATTGTACCAAAAAAATATTTAGATACTTACTGTCGGAAAAATGGAATTTATGGTGTTCATCCTGAATTACACCACAAAGGAGTTGAGGCATCAACAGGATCTTTGGGACACGGCTTATCGATAGCAGCTGGAATGTCGTTATCAAAAAAGTTTAGAAATATTTATATCTTAATCAGTGATGGAGAATTAATGGAAGGTTCAATTTGGGAAGCGGTATTAACTATATCATCTTTAAAATTAAATAATATAACTCTTATTATAGATAACAATGATTTGCAAAGTGCTACAAGGGCAAGCGACACACACCCTACACTTTATCCAATCAAAAAAAAATTTGAAACTTTTAAATGGCAATCAATTGAGTGTAATGGCCATAATTATTATCAAATACTTAACGCTCTTAATAAAAAAAATAAAAATAAACCCTTGTGCATTATTGCTAAAACAATTAAAGGATTTCCAATAAGTTTTATGAAAAACCAAGCTATTTGGCATTATAGGTCTCCAAATCAAAAAGAATATAAAATTGCTCTTAAAGAGATTAATGATTATTTAAAAAATGAGAAATAAATTTTCAGAAACAATATATTCATTATCAAAATCAAATAAAAAAATTTATGTTGTAGCCTCTGACATTTCACCTTCAGGAAAAATGGCTAAATTTCAGTCTCAAAAAAAAAATTTTATAAATGTTGGTGTTTCAGAACAAGTCATGATTGGTATCTGTGCAGGCTTAGCTTTGAGTGGAATGAAGCCTTTTGCTTACACAATTGCACCATTTTCTATTTTTAGACCTTTTGAAATGGTAAGAGATGATTTATGTTATCAAAAATTACCTGTTACAGTTGTAGGCATGGGTGCTGGTACTGTTTATGCAAATTTAGGAGGCACACACACAGCAATAGAGGATATTTCTATAGCTAGATCTCTTCCTAATATGCAAGTTCTTTCACCATGTGATCCCTTAGAGTTGGAGAGTTGTGTGAATTTTTGTGCAAATAAAAGCAAAAAACCATCATATTTAAGAATTGGTAAAACAGGAGAAAAAAATTATACAAACAAATCAACAGAAAAATGGGAGTTTGGAAAAATAAGAAAAATAAAGAGTGGAAAAGATATTTGTATCCTTTCTCATGGCCCAATAATTTCAATGGCGTTTGAGGTTGATCGTAAAATAAAAAAAAATTTATCGATTTATTCTTGTCATACTCTAAAACCATTTGATGAGACAAAAATAAAAACTATTTTTAAAAAATATAAAAAAATTATTACTTTGGAAGATCATAGTGAAATTGGAGGGTTAAGCGAACTTGTCAAACTAAGCGCTTATAAAAATAAATATAAAGGTGATATAAAAACTTTTTCTTTAAAAGACGATTTTTTACATATTTATAATTCTCAAAAAGATTTATTAAATGCTCATGGAATTTCAGTAAGCAAGATTATAAAAAAAATTTTAAATTAATTAATGAAATATTTAGTAACAGGCGGTGGAGGTTTCATAGGAAGTCATTTAACTGAAAAATTAATAAAATTGGGACATCAAGTTATAGTGATAGATAATTTTTCTGTTGGGCGTAAGGAAAACCTAAAAAAAATAAAAAAAAATATAAAAATAGTAAGTGAAGATATTAATAATAAACATCGAATATCAAAATATTTCAAAAACGTAGATTGTGTTTTTCATTTAGCTGCGTTAGCAGATATAGTCCCTAGTATTGAAAATCCAGATTTATATTTTTCAACCAACGTTAATGGTACTTTTAACGTATTAAATAGCTCTTTAAAAAATAAAGTTAAAAGATTTATTTATGTCGCGTCGTCCTCTTCTTATGGAATACCAAAAAAATATCCAACACCAGAAAATTATCCAATAAACCCGGAGTATCCTTACGCTTTAACTAAAAGAATGGGAGAAGAAATTACATTACACTTTGCAAAAGTATTTAAATTGAATGCAACATCACTAAGATTATTTAATGTTTATGGTCCAAGAGCAAGAACATCAGGAACTTACGGTGCTATGTTTGGAGTATTTTTAGCACAAAAGATTGCTGGAAAACCTTTTACGTTGGTAGGAGACGGAAAGCAGTCGCGAGATTTTACCTATGTTTCAGATGTTGTAGATGCATTAATTTCAACTGCTAAGAATAATAATATTAGTGGCGAATACTTTAATGTTGGTAGTGGAAGTACGGTTACTGTAAACAAAGTAATTAAATTATTAAAAGGTAAATATGTTAAAATTCCAAAGAGACCAGGAGAACCCGATATAACCTATGCAGATATATCTAAAATAAAGAAAAAAATTGGTTGGAAACCCAAAATATCTATTGAAAAAGGTATTACATTGCTCTTAGAAAATTTACAAAGTTGGAAAAATTCTCCAGTATGGACTCCAAAAAGTATAAAAAAGG
>MDSZ01108465.1_pt1 | contig 13790 bp, 15 predicted proteins | sample 811201 | NCBI WGS metagenome assembly MDSZ01 (sample SAMN05326647, study PRJNA326480) | marine metagenome | isolation source: seawater | place: Indian Ocean: North | collected 2010
CCATTGTTTCTGAAATATCAAAAACTAAACTATCTAAATATATATGACTATAGATGCTACATTTTGGGTTGCGGTTTCTTTTATTATTTTTGTATTTTTAATTGCTTACTTTAAAATTCCTGAAAAAATAAAAAAAACTTTAGAGGAAAATATCGAAAGTATTACAAAACAAATAAGTGACGCTGAAAAACTAAAAGATGAAGCTAATACAGTCTTGAGTGATTATGAAAAAAAAATAAGTAACTCTAAAATCGAAATAAAAAAAATGATCGATCGAGCTAATGAAGAATCAGAAAAAAATATATTAAAAACAAATTCAGAATTTAATAAGCTAATGGATAATAGAAAAAAAGGTGCTGAAGATAGAATCAGACAAATGAAGGATCAGGCTTTTAAGGATATTAAAAATATTTCTGTAAAAATTGCTGTCGAGTCTGTTGAAAGACTGCTTAAAAATTCAATTGATAAAAGCAAATTAGATAAATTTTATGCTTCTAGTATTGAAGAAACTAAACTAGCTTTAAAGAAAAAATCTTCATAGAATATAACCAGCGTATAACTGCTTAGATTGATATGTTAAAAAAAGTTATAGTTGTTGGTTCTGGGTTTGGGGGTATTGCAGCTGCGTTACGCCTAAGAGCAAAAAATTATGATGTAACTCTATTAGAAAAACATGAAAATTTAGGTGGAAGAGCAAGGGTTTTTCAAAAAGGAGATTTTATTTACGATGGCGGGCCAACGGTAATAACTGCACCATACTTGCTCCAAGAATTATTCTCTTTATTCAATAAAAATATCTCTGATTATACCAAAATAATACCACTTAATTTATGGTATAGATTCGTTTTTGAGGATTTATCTTCATTTGATTACTCAGGTAATGATAGATCTATGGAACATCAAATTAAAAAATTTTCTGAAAAAGATTTTCAAGGATATAAAAGACTTCTTTCTTTCACGGAAAAAATATTTGATAAAGGATTTACTGAACTTTCAGCCAAACCGTTTAATAATTTTAATTTTATGATAAAGCAAATACCAGCTCTTTTAAAATTAAAAAGTTATCAATCAGTATATAAACTTGTATCAAGTTATATATCTAACGAAAAGTTAAGAAGAGTTTTTAGTATGCATCCGCTTTTAGTTGGAGGAAACCCTTTTACAACGACATCTATTTATACTTTAATTTTATTTTTAGAAAAAAAGTGGGGTATTCATTACGCATTAGGTGGAACTGGAAGTGTCGTTAAAGCTCTTGAAAAACTAATGATCGAGGAAAATATTAAAGTTTTAAAAAATTCTGAGGTAACAGAAATTTTAAAAGTAGATGGGAAAATAAAAGGCGTAAGAGTTAATAATGAAAAAAACTTTAAATGTGACTATTTAATTTGCAATTCTGACCCACCAAACGTCTATAAAAATTTAATTAAATCAAAAAAAAATTATAGTTTTTTATTTAATCAAAAAATAAAAAGAATGAACTATTCTATGGGATTGTTTGTTTATTATTTTGGATCTAAAAAAAAGTTTGACAAAGTAGCCCATCATACTATTTACTTTGGAAATTCTTATAAGGAACATTTAAATAAAATTTTTGACTTAAAAATTTTATCTGATGATATTAGTTACTATTTACATCGTCCTTCCGCTACTGACCCGAATATGTCCCCAAAAGGACAAGATGCGTTTTATGTTTTGGTTCCCGTACCAAATAATTTATCAGGTATAGATTGGTCTAAAAATGGAGAAAAATTTAAAGAATTAGTTCTTAACAAGATGGATAAAACAGTTTTACCTGGTATTAAAAAAAGTGTTGTGAGTGACTTTTATTTAACGCCAGACTATTTTGAAAATGAGTTATCAACTCTTCATGGATCTGGATTTTCAATCCAGCCAAAGTTTTCTCAGTCAGCTTACTTTAGATTTCATAACAAATCTGAGGTATTTGATAATCTTTATTTTGTTGGAGCGGGAACGCATCCAGGTGCTGGAATACCAGGAGTATTGTCTTCAGCTAAAGTTCTTGACGAATTGCTATAATGAAAAATAATTTACTTTCTAAACATGCTAAGTCATTTAATTGGGCAGGTTTTTTCCTTTCAAAAGAGATATATAAAAAATGTTCTTATTTATATGATTTTTGCAGAACCTTAGATGATATTGTTGATGAGGACACGGCTTTAGAAATCAGAAAAGATAAATTTAGAAATTTTAAGCTATGTTTTAAAGACAAAGATTATTCAAATTTAATTATTAAAAATATATGGACTCTTATAGAAAGAGAAAAATTTTCAAAAAAAATAGTTGAAGACTTATTTGATGGTGTTGAAAGTGATTTAAAAGAAGAGGTAAAAATAAATTCAAAGAAAGAGTTGATTATTTACTCTTATAGAGTAGCTGGTACAGTAGGTTTAATGATGTCTAAGATATTAAAAGTGAAAAATTTAAGCTCATTTAAAGGCGCTGTCGATCTAGGTATTGCTATGCAGTTAACAAATATTGCTAGAGATGTTGTTGAGGATAAAAGAAAAAATAGGTCTTACATAAAACATGATTTTAATTCTATTAAAGAGACTATTGAAATGGCAGACTCCTTCTATAAAAGCTCATTTCCAGCTATTAAATCCGTTCCAATATTGTCTCGTTTTTCAATTATAGTAGCAAGGAGGGTCTATCGAAAAATTGGTTACGAAATATTAAAAAAAAAAAATTTGGATAATTATAATAATGCTGGAAAAGTATATGTTACTAACTTTGGTAAGATCTATGAAACTATCTTATCTTTTTATGATCTAATAAAAATAAATTTTATAAATCATAAAGAGCATTTAAAAAAAAACGAACATTTAATTATAAAGGAGGAAATCAATTTAGATGAAAGAATTTGAATATGTAATTATTGGTGGTGGTTGTGCAGGTTTGTCTTTAGCTTATGAACTCGAAATTAATAATAAGCTTAAAAACAAAAATCTTGCAATTATAGAGAGCCGCGAAAATTACAAAAGAGATAAAACTTGGTCTTTCTGGAAAGTTTGTGATCATAATTTTGATGATTGTGTTATTAAAAATTGGAAAAGTTTTACAATAAATACCTCTAAGGAAATACTTGAGTTGAGTTCTAATAAATATCCATATCAAAGTATAGATAGTGGGAAGTTTTATGAAAAAATAAAGTCAACCCTTTCAAAAAATAAAAACATAGTTTTTTTAAAAAACTATAATGAAATAAATTTAGATAATTCGATAATTTTCAACAGTGTTATTGAGGGTGAAGCTGACAAATCAAAAATATGGCAACATTTCCAAGGTGTAGAAATAGAAACACAAAAAGAAATTTTTGATGATGAGATTATTAATTTAATGGACTTTAATTGTGAACAAAAAAATGATGTACATTTTTTTTATACCCTGCCATTTAAAAAAAATAAAGCTTTGGTTGAGACGACTTGGTTATCTGACTTGAAAGACCAAAGTTTGATGGATTATGATACTCAATTAGAAAATTATATAAAAAATAATTTGGGTATAAAAGAATACAAAATTAGATATACCGAAAAAGGTGCAATACCTTTATTTCAACCACTTGTTAAAAAAAATAATAATAAAATCAATATTGGCTCTGCTGGTGGAATGACAAGGTTAAGCACTGGATATACTTTTTTAAATATTCAAGAACATAGTAAATATATAACAAAAAATATAGAAAAAATTGAAAAAAAGAAAAAGTATAATTTAGGAAAAAAATATGAAATCTTAGATAATATTTTTCTAAAAGTTCTAAAAAAAAACCCAGAGAAAATGCCAGAAATTTTTTTAAAAATATTTAAAAGTTCTCCAAATACAGTAATTAAGTTTTTATCAAACAAAAGTAATATTTTAGAAGATTTAAAAATAATAAGTAGGATGCCTAAAATGATTTTTATAAAAGCTTTGTTTAATTAATGAAAAATATAAATTTCAGACATTCAATAATATTCTTTCTAATGAGTGTTACAATTAGCCCAGTTTATTTATTGATCAGCCATGAACCAATAATGTTATGTTTGTTTTTAATACTAGTACTAGGTATTTCTCACGGCTCATTGGATAATATTAAAGGAAAAAAACTTTTAAAATTCTTAGGATATAAATCAATTATATTTTTTTATTTAGTTTATTTAGTCATATCTTTTACGATTATAATTTTATGGTGGTTATTTCCAAATATAATTCTATTTATATTTTTAATTGTTGCAGCTTTTCATTTTGGGAAAGAGGATACAATTTTTAGTTATAAAAGAGAATTTTTTATTACAGAATTTTTATTTTTTTTAAAAGGATCATGCGTAATCATTGCTCCTTTATTATTTCAAAGAGAAGCTACAAATGAGATCTTTAATGTTTTAAATTTCAACTTATTTGAACATCCTTTATTTAACGACTTGTTTTTAATAATTTTTTTATTTTTTAGTTTTTTATCATCTTTATATATTTCAATAGGAAAAAGTTTTGACAGTAAAACGGTTATGATTGCAGATTTTTTGTCTATTATAATATTAAATTTTTTCTTAACTCCTATCCTTGCTTTTACAATATACTTTTGTTTTCTTCATTCTTTTAGACATTCAATTACGCTAATATTTGAATTGAGCAAATCTTTTAAGGTAGGTTTTAAAAAATTTATATATAAAGCGGTACCTCTCACACTTATAACAGTGTTTGTTTTCTTGATTTCAATATATTTTCTTAATAGCTATTACAAGCTTGATGAGGCAATTTACAAGGTGATTTTTATTGGTTTGGCGTCACTCACATTTCCGCATATATTACTAGAATACTTAATTGAAAAAAATGAAAAATGAAATTAAAATTTTTTTAGCATCTCCAAGAGGATTTTGTGCTGGTGTTGAAAGAGCAATAGATATAGTCGAAAAAGCAATAAAAAAATATGGCACGCCTGTCTATGTTCGACATGAAATCGTTCATAACAAACAAGTGGTTGAAAATTTAAAAAAAAAAGGGACAGTTTTCGTTGAAGAATTGTCAGAAATAAAGGATCTTTCAAGGCCAGTTATTTTTTCAGCACATGGGGTACCAAAGATTGTTCCTGAGGAAGCAAAACGAAAAAACTTGTTTTATATTGATGCAACATGCCCACTTGTTTCAAAGGTTCACAGAGAGTCCGAGCAGCTTTTTCGAAAAGGTTTTGATATTATTTTAATTGGTCATAAAAATCATCCAGAGGTAGTTGGAACCATGGGGCAGTTACCTGAGGGGTCAATACATTTAATAGAAAAGGTTGAAGAAGTTGAAGATTTAAATCCATCTAAATTTAAAAAACCTTTAGCATATATTACTCAAACTACTTTATCAGTAGACGATACTGGAGAAATAATAAAAGAATTAAAAGTTAAATTCCCAGATATAAAAGAGCCTATCAAAGAAGATATTTGTTATGCAACTACTAATAGGCAAAAAGCAGTAAAAAAAATAGCACCAAATTGTGACATGTTTTTTGTTATTGGAAGTAGAAACTCCTCGAACTCTCTAAGACTAGTCGAAGTTGCAAAGAAAGCTGGTTGTAGTAATTCAGAACTGATTTATTATGGAAAGAATTTACCAATTGAAAAAATAAAAAATTCAAAAAAAATAGGTATTTCTTCTGGTGCGTCCGCGCCAGAACAATTGGTTCAAAATTTAATTGGCGAGATTAAAAAACATTGTGAAATTTCTATAGAAGAAGTGGTAGTAGCTGAGGAAAAAGTTAAATTTAAATTACCCAAAGATTTAAATTAAGATGGCTGTTTATACAAGATTAAATCAAAATGATATCAAAAAAATCCTTTCTAATTATTCGTTAGGAGAATTAGAAAAGTTTGAAGGTATTGAAGAAGGAATTGAAAATTCAAACTTTCTGATTTGGGCTAATAAACAAAAATATATTCTTACAGTTTATGAAAAGAGAGTAAAAGAGAATGATCTACCATTTTTTTCAGAACTTATGGTTTCATTGAATAAATCAAACTTTAAATGTCCAAAGCCTATTTTAAATAGAGGTAATAAAACAATCACAGAATATGGAAATAAAAAGTTGATGATTGTAAGCTTTATTGAGGGAAGGCCTAAAATAAATTTAAGCCCAGAAGATTGTAAGCAGGTTGGTATTGAAACTGCTAAACTGCATGAGTTAACAAAAAATCTTAAAATGAAAAGAAAAAATGATCTTTCAGTAAATTCTTGGAGAAAAATATTTGAACAAGTTAAAGATAAGTGTATTAATATTCATAAGGATCTACCTGAACTTATTGAAAATAATTTAAAAGATGTTGAAAAAAATTGGCCTACTGGTTTACCTTCAGGTATTATTCATGCGGACTTATTTCATGATAATATTTTTTTCAAAAAAAATAACTTTAGTGGAATAATTGATTTTTATTTTTCTTGTAATGATTTTTATGCATTTGAAATAGCAATTTGCTTCAATGCATTATGTTTTGACGGATCAAAAAGTAATTTAAGTTTTAATGTTACAAAAGCTAAAAATTTTATTGATGGATATAATAAAATTAGAAAAATAAATGATGATGAAAAAAATAATATTAAAGTTTTATCACAAGGTGCGGCTTTAAGATTTTTATTAACAAGAGTTTTTGACTCGCTTAATACTGTGGAAGGTGCGATGGTTAAAGTGAAAGATCCAATGGAATACTTAAAAAGACTTGAGTTTCATAAAAATTCTAAATCATTTGAGGATTATTTTTTTTAATGAAATACACTATTTATACTGACGGGGCTTGTTCCGGAAACCCAGGTAATGGCGGATGGGGTGCAATTATTATTGATGATAAAAATGAAAAAATTATATCCGGTTCAGTCAAAGATACTACAAACAATAGAATGGAATTAACCGCAGTAATTGAAGCTTTAAAGATGGTTGATGGAGAAGTAACAGTTTTTACCGATTCTAAATATGTTAAAGACGGAATTGAGGAGTGGATCAATAAATGGAAATTAAATGGATGGGTAACTGCTAGCAAAAAAAAAGTTAAAAATAAAGATTTGTGGATTATTTTAGATAATTTAGTTCAAAATACATATAAAAAAATAAATTGGAAATGGGTGAAAGGACACTCAGATGATCCTTTGAACAACAAAGTAGATCAAATTGCTAAAGAAGCTATTAAAGTTTAAAGATTTTCTAAAAAGTTTTCTGCAGCAGAAATTTCACATATTCCTGTTTCATTTTCCTCTTTTATAATCTTTACTTCCTCATTATCAATAAACATTGTGAATCTCGATGACCTTGTGCCTAAGCCTTTTTCTGATTTATCGACATCTGCACCTATAAGTTTTATGAAGTCACAATTTGGATCAGCAGCCATAAAAATTTTGCCATTAACATTTTGAGAATCGCCCCACGCTTTCATTACATTAGGATCATTTACTGATACACAAATAATTTTAGTTACACCTTTTTTTTTTGCTTTTTCAAAATTAGAAATAAAGCTAGGTAAATGTTTTGCGGAACAAACTTTTGTGAAAGCTCCTGGTACACCTATTAAAATAGCTTTTTGATCCTTAAAGAGTGAGCTTGAATTTATTTTTTTGACATTATTATTTTCGTCTAAATAGAAAAACTCAGATAATGGCAACTTATCACCTACTTTAATTTTCATTAAATCCTTTCAAGTATGTATTTTTTTACCTGTTTTACCTCATTTTTTATAACATCAAATCTTTCTTTTTTATCTAAGACGACTGAAAAATTATTAGGCGGGCTAACTTTTTTTCCTGTTGCAATTTTGATAGTTTCTAAAAATTTATAAGGGTGAGCAGTCCCAAGAATTATTGTTGAAGATTCTTTTTTAATTTTTTTAGAAGCACCAACAGCAGTCGCCGTGTGTGGATCTAAAGTAAAATTATATTTTTCGTGATATTCTTTAATAATTTTTAAAGTTTCATCATCAGTAATTTTTACTGCAAAAAAATCATCTTTCATCTTTTTTATTTCTGGCACTTCTAAATTAAAAGAGCCTTTTGTTTTGAGTTTTTCCATTAGCAACTTTACTCTTTGATCGTCTTTATTCACTAGATCATATAATAAACGTTCAAAATTACTTGCCACTTGAATATCCATACTAGGAGATAAAGATTTTTTTACTTCACTTGGTTTGTATTCACCATGATTTATCACTCTCTGCAAAATATCATTTTCATTTGTAGCTACGATAAGTTTGTTAATTTTTAAGCCCATTTGTTTTGCTATATACCCAGCATAAACATCTCCAAAATTTCCTGTCGGTACAGAGAAATTTATCTCTTCTTTCTTAAATTTAAAATATGCGTAAAAATAGTAAACAATCTGACATACTATACGTGCCCAATTAATTGAATTTACACCAGACATATTAATTTTTTCTCTAAATATCTCATCAGAAAACATTTCTTTTAAGATTTCCTGACAATCATCAAAAGTACCTTCAATTGCTAAATTGTAAATATTTTTAGAACCAATCGTTGTCATTATTTTTCTTTGTATACTAGATATTTTTTTATGTGGGTGTAAAACGAAAACATTTATATTTTCTCTATTGTTAAGAGCTGAAATAGCTGCTGATCCAGTGTCACCTGAAGTTGCAACCACAATATTAATTTGTCTTTTTTTTGCAAATTTAAATTCATCATACATTTGGCCTATTACTTGCAGTGCGATGTCTTTAAAAGCTAATGTTGGGCCCTTATAAAGCTCTAATAAATTTATGTTTCCTATTTTTAATATTTCTACAACATTTTTTGTTGAAAAAGTTGCATAAGAATTTTCAATTATTTTTTTTAAATTGACTTTATTTAAATCATTTCCACAAAAATTTGCAATAATTTCAGTTGCAAGATCGTTATATGTTAAATCGCTTAATTCTTTAATTTCAGAGTTGCTGTATTTTTTAATTTTATTGGGTAAAAATAATCCACCATCTGGTGCAAGGCCTTTTAAAAAAATTTCTTTAAAGCCTAAGTTTAATTTTTTATTTCTTGTGCTAAAATATTTCATTAAATAATTTTATCAATTAGAAATAATACAAATAGCAAAAATAAATATAATATTGAATATCCAAAAACTTTTTTGGCTTGTTTCAAAATAGATTTATTGCCAACACATTTGTACAATTCAAAACATATAAAATTATAATATATTGTTAGTATTAAGGCTGGAATTAAATAAATTAATCCTGAAAAGTTAATAATACTGGGAAATGTAACTATTGGTAGCATAATTAAAGAATATAGAAAAATATAACTTTTAGTTTTTTTGATACCGTCTGTCAGAGGTAACATTGGTATTTTAGCTTTTTTATAATCATCAGCTTTATATAAACTTAATGCCCAAAAATGTGAGGGCGTCCAAAAGAAAATGATTAAAAAAAATGATAAAGGTTCAAGTGAGATGGAGTTAGTACCTATTGTCCAACCAATGACCGGGGGTAAAGAACCTGCGGCACCACCAATAACAATATTTTGTGGTGTTTTTCTCTTTAACCAGATTGTGTATACAAAAAGATAGAAAAAAATCGTGAACGAAAGTAAAAAAGCAGATAAAGTATTTGTAAAGTAGTTAAGACCGAATACAGAAAAAAAACTTAATACACTTCCAAAAACTAAAGCTTGTCTTTTGTTAATCTTGCCCGTTGGTATCGGCCTTAAACAGGTTCTAGTCATCAAGGCATCTAGGTCGGCTTCATACCACATATTTAAACATCCTGCTGCCCCAGCGCCCATCGCTACAAAAGTAATTCCAATCAGCGCTGTATAAATGTCTATCTTGGACCCAGATGTTAAAAAACCAACGGCACATGTAAATATCGCAAGAGACATTACACTTGGTTTCATTAAAAGCCAGAAGTGTTTAATTGAACTTTTTAAGTCCAGCGTAGGAGATTTGCTATTAATTACTTTGTTTGGCAAGGTTAATCTATATTTAATGAAATGAATATCGCTAATAAAATCATGCCAACAATTAAAATGTGGTTTCCTAGATCGAAAAAACCTATTCTTTTATTTTTTTTATCAATAAGCTTTCTATGAATAGGCAAGTTATCGTAAGGGTTTATTTTAATATTGTCCTTTTTTTCTTTGTCATTTTCAATTTTAAGTGAAGTTCCAAACCACACAAAATATATGAAAATAAAAAAGAAAATTAAAAAACCAGCTACTATGTTATATCCGCCCATTAGATTAACTCCCTACAAAAAAATAAAACAGTCTAGAAAATACTGTATATTTTCCTTCTGCAACCATTAGACCAACAAAGCAAGCAATTGCGGTCATTGGCCAAAGTAATACATTCACTAATGCATATCTCTCCCAGAATAAGTGCATGAAAAAGGCCATAATTAAACCTGCTTTAAGAAACATAAATATTAAAATTAATGACCATCTTAATAATCCCTGAAATTCGTACCAATCTACCATGTAGGAGAAAAAGCTTAATACAAATAGCAAACCCCATATCCAAAGGTAGATTCCTATTTTATGTGTTGTGTTCTGTTCTTTAGTTTCTTTCATATGTCAGTTTACCACAAATAAAAAAAAGCAAAAATAAATACCCAAACTAAATCGACAAAATGCCAATAAAGACCTAAAATCTCGATTGCAACATAGTCTGATTTCATTGATGTAAAATATCCCCTTTTCCCCGTATCAAAATCCCCTCTGTAAATTTTCCTGGCGAAAATGAACAAAAATATCACCCCTATGGAAACATGGGTGCCGTGAAAGCCAGTAATCATAAAAAAGAAAGCACCAAACTGCTCGGCACCGAAAGGATTTCCCCAAGGTCTTACTCCATCATGAAATATTAATTTAGACCACTCAAATGCTTGCATTCCCACAAATGTTAACCCGCCAATAGCAGTTAATAATACAAAAAGTCCGCATAGTTTTCTGTTTTTTTCATAACCATACTTTACTGCCAACGCCATTGTTCCACTGCTAGTAATTAAAACAAATGTCATTATGGCAATTAAAAGAAGGGGGACTGAGACACCAAATACTGTTAATCCGAATACTTCACTTGGATATGGCCATGGCTCTACTACTGAAGCTCTTACCTTCATGTAAGCCACTAAAAAACAACTGAATACAAAAGTATCACTTAACAAGAAGATCCACATCATTGCCTTCCCCCAATTGACACCTTTAAAAGTTGTTTGGTCAGAACCAATGTCGGAGGACATGCCTTTGAAACCTCCTGGCAATTTATCTAGACTGGGATCAGACATTTAATTAATTTAGGTTTTCTCCACTTCAGCTTCGATAACCTCGCTTGGTGGAGTGGTTTGAGGTATATAATCTTCTTTAGCACCAGGCACACTGTAATCATATGCCCATCTGTGAACTACTGGAAGTTTTTTACCCCAGTTCCCATGTTCCGGTGGAACACTAGGCGTTAACCATTCAAGAGAATTAGCTTTCCATGGATTTTTGCCTGCAGGTTTGCCTAGTCTTATACTTTTAACTAAATTGTAAAAGAAAATGAATTGAGCTGCACCAACAATGAATGCTGCTGTGCTTATAAACTCATTCATGCCTACGGCAGATGTCATATATGGACTATCATACATTTCAAAGTATCTTCTAGGGACACCAATAAAACCTAAGTAGTGCATAGGAAAGTAAATTGAATAAGCACCTAAGAAAGTAACCCAAAAATGCCACTTACCTAAAGTTTCATCCATCAGCCTTCCTGTAATCAAAGGAAACCAATGGTAAATAGCACCAAAAATAACCATTAAAGGAGCAATACCCATTACCATGTGAAAATGAGCTATTACGAAATAAGTATCAGATAGTGGCACGTCGACTGCTACGTTGCCTAAAAATATTCCAGTTATTCCACCATTAACAAAAGTTACTATAAAGCCTAAACAGAATAGCATTACTGTGTTAATTCTGATATTCCCTCTCCAAAGAGTAAGTATCCAATTATAAACCTTTAAGGCGGTTGGTACTGCTATTATAAGCGTAGTAGTAGCAAAGAAAAACCCAAACCATGGACTCATTCCGCTTACATACATGTGGTGAGCCCAAACAAAAAAGCTTAATGCACCAATTCCGACGATAGCCCAAACCATCATTCTGTACCCGAAAATGTTTTTTCTTGAGTGAACTGAGATTAAATCTGATACAATTCCAAAAGCAGGTAATGCTACAATATAAACTTCTGGATGACCAAAAAACCAAAATAAGTGTTGAAATAAAATGGGGCTACCACCATCATAAGAAAGCACCTCTCCTGCTTTAATAATTGTTGGCATAAAAAAACTTGTTCCAAGAACTTTGTCTAATGTCATCATTATTGAGCTTACAAGAAGAGCTGGGAAAGCTAATAAGGCAAGAACTGTTGCTGTAAAAATTCCCCAAATAGTTAGTGGCATTCTCATTAAAGTCATTCCTCTTGTTCTCGCTTGAAGAATTGTAATAATGTAATTTAATCCTCCCATTGTAAAACCAATTACGAATAAAGATAAAGAAATAAGCATTAATAATATACCGTAACCTGAGCCTGGAGTTCCCTCTAAAATTGCTTGTGGAGGATATAGCGTCCAACCAGAACCTGTTGGACCACCAGGAACAAAAAAGCTTGCCATAAGCACGACAACCGCAACAAAAAACATCCAAAAACTTAGCATGTTCACATATGGAAAAACCATATCTCTCGCTCCAACCATTAAAGGAATTAAATAGTTTCCAAATCCGCCTAAAAATAGCGCCGTCAACAAGTAAACTACCATTATCATGCCGTGCATTGTTACCATTTGATAATAAGTTTCAGCGGTTAAAAATGGAAATAGTTCAGGGAAACCTAGTTGCATTCTCATCATCCATGATAAAATTAATCCAACTACTCCCGTAAAAACAGCAACCATAGTATACTGAACGCCTATAACTTTTGCGTCTTGACAGAAAACCCATTTAGTTAAAAAACTGTGACCATGATAAAGTTCTTGCTCTGGAATTTCCGCAGGTCTTACATAATCAATATCCGTACCTCCGCCTGAAACACTGGAAGATTTAGTTTTAATCTTGGACTTATTCTTTATATTAAGTTCATCTGACATCTTTGTTTTCCTTTAATATACTTTTTTCTTCATTTAATAAATCTTTAATTTTAGCTATTTTTTTAATTTCAGTTTTTTGTTCATCTTTTTTAGCTAAAAAACTTGTGAAAGTATCTTGTTGAGATAACCATTTATCATAATTTTCTTGATCCTCAACAATTACAGTTCCTCTCATAGCATAATGACCTACGCCACAATATTCAGCACACAAAACCTCAAATTCTCCATTTCTATTTGGTTCAAACCAATAATATGTTATCACTCCCGGAACCGCATCCATTTTTGATCTAAATTGCGGGACATAATAATTATGCAAAACATCAATTGATCTTAATAAAATTTTTACAGGCCTATCTTTAGCTAAATGTAATTCGTTACTTTCAACAAAAACATCATCCTTTCCATTTGGGTCATCGGGATTCATTCCAAAAGGATTTTCATCAGAAATCATTCTATTACTAGAAATTCCTAATTTCCCATCTTTGCCTGGTAATCTGTATTTCCAACCCCACTGCCAAGCCATCACCTCTACATGAATTGCGTTTTCAGGAACTCTTATATAATTATTCCAGACAAGTAATCCTGGAGCTAAAAGAGCAACCACTCCTAAAGTTGTTAACCAAGTTAATTTTTTTTCTAAACCTTTATCTTCTGGTTTATATTCAACTTTTCGACCTTCTTTATAAGAGTATCTAA
>MDSZ01238822.1_pt1 | contig 13788 bp, 13 predicted proteins | sample 811201 | NCBI WGS metagenome assembly MDSZ01 (sample SAMN05326647, study PRJNA326480) | marine metagenome | isolation source: seawater | place: Indian Ocean: North | collected 2010
CTGGTGGTGGAGACATTACTTCATCCAGAACTCTGAATGTTATTGGTGGTAAAGGTATTACCGCAAATGCAAATGATATTCAGATAGACTCTGCAAACGTTCTTGGAATGTTCTCTGCTTCTGGAGATTTATCATATAACTCTGGAACAGGTGCTTTCTCATTCAGTGAAACATACTCAAGTGCTGCTGAACTCTTGACTGCAATCAAGACAGTAGACGGAGCAAGTTCAGGATTAGATGCAGATTTACTAGACGGACAACACGGATCACACTATAGAATAAACGTTTATGATGCCTCAGGCACATTACAGAATTAATAAGGCAGGATAATGGCAATACCAAATACCAGAGATGAGTTTACGGACTACTGCCTACGTCGATTAGGTGCTCCTGTTGTTGAGATTAATATAGACGATGAACAGATAGAAGACATTGTCGATGAATCTCTTCAATGGTTTAGAGAGCATCATCCCGATGGTATGCGTAGATGTTATATCTCTCACCAATTAACTCAGACTGAAATAGACAACCAAAAAATTGAGTTGGGTTCAGATGAGTATGGAAATGATGGTGAGTTTATGACTATCGTGCGTATGTTGCCAATCAACACGGTATCTCAAACCACAAACTTTTTTGATATCAAGTATCAGATGATGTTGAATGACATCACTGATTTAAATAACTATGCGGGTGATATTGCATACTACGAACAAATGCAACAACACCTTTCTTTGCTTGATATGAAACTAAGCGGACAACCAGAAATAACATTTTCACGTCAATCAAACTGCGTATACTTTTATCTAAATAAAGAAAAAGTTTCAGCTGGTGACTACGTAGTTTTTGAAGGATACAAATATAGAACCCCTACATCTACAGGGACAGAGTTTAATTCATTATGGAATCATGCGTGGTTGAAAGAGCATTGTACTGCACTACTCAAAAAACAGTGGGGACAAAACCTACTTAAGTTTGATGGAATGACATTGCCCGGCGGAGTGACAATTAGTGGTAGACAAATTTATGAAGACGCACAGACAGACCTCGAAAGACTCATGCAGAAATTTAGGGAAGAAGAGGATGTCGGGCCAGTCTTCTTTATAGGGTGATAAGAAGTGGCAACAAGTCCGTATATAAGTCAGAAGGTAAGATCAGAACAGAATTTATATGAAGACATCGTAATTGAGTCTCTTAAATTCTACGGTCAAGACGTTTATTACATACCTAGAGAGATAGTCAACAAGGACAAAGTATTCCTTGATGACATTCCGTCTCGTTTTACCGATGCCTATAAAATAGAAATGTACATTGAGAACACTGAGGGGTTCGAAGGTGAAGGTGATCTATTTACTAAGTTTGGTATCGAACTAAGAGATCAAGCCACATTTGTTGTTGCACGTAGAAGATGGAAAGCCCTAGTCGGTAATTTTTTAGACACAAACAATTTTCGTCCTCGTGAAGGTGATGTTATTTACCTTCCTTTATCTGAATCTATTTTTCAGATTCTTAAAGTTGAAACAGAGACTCCATTTTATCAACTAAGTCAATTACCTACATTCCGTTTACAATGTGAACTGTTTGAATATAGTGACGAAGACTTTGATACAGGTATTGATACTATTGATGATGTTGAATATGAAGGTGCGTTCCAGTATAAACTTACTATGCGTGATAGACTTGGTTCAGGATCAACAAGTTCATTACCAGCTGCAACTACAACCATTAGTCTTTCAGGTCAGGTTGAGAGTATCACATCTACAGTGGCGGGACGTGGTTATACCACAGTACCAACGATAACATTTGACTTACCTGCCTCTGATTCGGACAATGCAAAGTTTGGTGCAAACTCATTGAATCTTACTCGTGCAGTGGGTGTGGAAGGTGACTTCCTTTATCCAGCAGACAGAGGTGTTGTTGATTTATTTGTTAACCTTTCTGACTATCCGCCAGCTGGACAATTTGCTTCATTGTTTTTAACAGGGGGTGACTCTACTGGTGATCGATATATGTGGGGTGTTAACGAAAACGGCGGACTAGTATACCAAAGAGGGTCTGGAATGGCAAGTCCCGTTGGTGTAGGATCAGATGTAATTACTCGTGGTGCTTATCAACATATTGCTGTTGGTGTTGATTCTTCTGAATTGTATGTTTGGGTCAATGGAACAAGAGTATTAGATTCAGACGCTGGTGTTGCAACAAAACTTGCTGGTACAAATCAATTCTCATTTGGTGGTACATCAACACGTACATTTGGTGGAACTGACTGGGTTAGTGCACGTGGTAGAATGGATGAGATTCGAGTTAGATCGGGCGATCCAGATTCCACTACATTGACTGGTGACTCTGCCTCAGGAACCGGATTTGTTGTTCCAACATCTGCTTCCGATAGTGACTCTAGTACAGTTCTATTAGAACATGCAGATGGAAGAAAGGCAACTGCAACGGCAACTATTGATAGTACTACAGGTAGTATCACAGGATATACTATTACCGATGGTGGTTTCTTATACAGTACTGCACCGACACCAACATTCAGTGCACCAGATTCAGGTGGTGACTTTGTGATTGGTGAGGTTGTATCTCAGGTAAATACAAACTATACAATCAAAGGTGAAGTAACAGATTGGTCTGATTCAGATAGAGTACTGCAACTTGCACATGTTGGTTCTACCGATGGTAAGTACAGAGAGTTTGGTCTGAATAGAAAAGTACAGGGTGCCAATGCATCTTGGGTTCCTTCTCTTGTAGAAGAATTACAGAATATCCAAGTGTCTGCACAGAACAAAATATTTGATGACTTCGAAGGAGACTTCTTAGACTTCTCAGAAGGTAATCCGTTTGGAGATATGGACTAATGTTTGGTACACACTTTTATCATAAGAGAGTTAGAACTGCGGTATCCGTATTTGGATCGTTGTTTAACAATCTTCATGTTTTGAGAACAAATTCTGCCGGAGAGGTTATCTCTCAGGTAAAGGTTCCGTTGTCCTATGCGCCTAAAAGAAACTTCATCGAACGTATCAATGCTATGTCAAAAGGTGAAGATGCGGAACGTAGAGTTGCAATCAAACTACCTCGTATGTCATTTGAGATTACAAACATGTCATACGATCCCGCACGTCAATTACCTAAGATCAATAGGTTTGGTCTAGTAAACGATGACGAAACTAAAAAGAACAAATTTTATACATCTGTACCATATGACGTAAACTTTCAACTAAGTGTTTACGCAAAGTCACAGGATGATGCACTGCAAGTAGTAGAACAAATTCTACCATACTTTGCACCACAGTATACGGTATCAGTAAAACCGTTTTCAGATTTTCAAGAAGTAAAAGAAGATGTCCCTATCGTACTTGACGGTATTAATTTTGAAGACACCTATGAAGGTGCATTAGAACAGAGAAGAACCATCATCTATAATCTTGATTTCACAATGAAGATTGCCTTCTACGGCCCAGACGTAGAACAAGGTATTATTCGTGAAGTCAATAACAACCTATATATTATGGGTGATAGTGATGATTTCTATCAGAGAATACAAGTGACTCCTACACCAGTTGGTGTGAGTCCAGACAGTGACTATGGATTCCAGACAGTATATTTGGACAGCGCATATGACTAAAAAGAATGACAACATTGATAATGATTATCAGTATTCAAGAGAGACATATTACGATCTATTAGAAAAAGGTCGAGAGTCTATGGAGTTGATGATCGAAGTGGCACGTGAGAGTGAACACCCTCGTGCATTCGAAGTATTGTCAGGCATGATGAAAAACATGGCAGACATCAACGACAAACTCATGCATCTAAACAAACAAAAGAAGGACATCGAAAAAGAAGATGATCCGAAAAGACTAGGCAACACCACGAACAATAATTTGTTCTTGGGATCGACTGCCGATCTACAAAGACTATTACTACAAGATGAGAATAAGGTGATTGATATTGAACCAGATTCTAGGTAAAGACAACTATCTTGGCAATGTAAATGTCAAGAAAGATGGTGTCAATGAAGAATGGACACCCAAGAAAGTTAAAGAGTATAAAAAGTGCATGGATGATCCAGCGTACTTTGCTCGTACCTATGCAAAAATTATATCTCTAGACCAAGGACTTGTCAACTTTGACTTATATCCATACCAAGAAGAGATGTTCTCTCATTTTAATAACAACAGGTTTTCGATTGTTCTCGCATGTAGACAGTCCGGTAAGTCAATCAGTTCTGTAGTTTATCTTCTCTGGTATGCAATATTCCATCCCGAAAAAACTATTGCAATTCTGGCAAACAAAGGTGCAACTGCTCGTGAGATGTTGGGAAGGGTTACTCTCGCATTGGAGAACCTACCGTTCTTCCTACAGCCGGGGTGTAAGGCACTTAATAAGGGGTCTATTGAATTTAGTAATAATTCTCGTATTATTGCTGCTGCAACTAGTGGTTCTTCCATTCGTGGTATGTCTGTTAATTTACTATTTCTGGATGAGTTTGCGTTCGTCGAAAGAGCAAATGAATTCTACACATCAACCTACCCAGTCGTATCCGCCGGTAAAGACACCAAGGTTATTATTACCAGCACCGCAAACGGGATCGGAAACACCTTCCATAAAATCTGGGAAGGGGCAGTTCAGGGTATAAACGAATACAAATCATTTCAGGTCAACTGGTGGGACGTGCCGGGCCGTGATGAGAAATGGAAAGAACAGACGATTGCGAACACCTCAAAGTTGCAATTCGATCAGGAGTTTGGTAACACCTTCTTTGGTACAGGTGATACTCTAGTGAACGCAGAGACACTATTGAGTCTACGTGCTAAACCACCAAAGGATGTCCTAGAAGGTGGTAACATGTTAATATACGAAAAACCGGATAAGAAACATAATTATCTTATTACGGTTGATGTATCAAAGGGAAGAGGTCAGGATTATTCTACCTTTACGGTCATCGACATAGCAGTCCAACCATTCAAACAAGTTGCGGTTTATCGCTGCAACACTATTTCTCCAATACTCTTTCCAGATATTATATATAAGTATGCGACTCTTTACAACGAAGCATATGTGGTTGTAGAGTCAAATGATCAGGGTGGAGTCGTATGTAACGGACTCTATCATGAATTAGAATACGAACATATGCATGTAACAAGTTCAGTCAAGGCATCTGGACTTGGTATCGAAATGAATCGTAAGGTGAAAAGACTTGGGTGCTCTAGTATAAAAGACATTCTAGAGAATGGCAAGTTAGAGATTGTAGATGAGAATACGATCCTAGAAATATCTACCTTCGAAGCAAGAGGTCAATCATACGAAGCGACTGAAGGAAATCATGACGATCTCATGATGAACCTAGTGTTGTTTGGATACTTTGCATCCACTCAATTCTTCGGTGATATGACAGATATCAATATAAAACAGATGTTATTTGACGAAAGAATGAAAGAAATACAAGACGATGTACCAGCATTTGGCTTCATAGATGACGGAAGTGCGGAGATTGCCCGCTTAGAAGCAGAAGAAAACGCATCAAATGAATGGCAAGTATGGAGACAAGATGATTGGTAAAATCTTCGTTTTTATAAATAAATGTAATTGAGAACTCACCGTATTATGTTTAAACTTATAATTTGTAAACGAAAAGGATAACAGTTATGGCATTACTATCACCATCCCTGTCACCCGCAATTACAGTCAAAGAAATTGACCTTACGGGTGTCGCACCCAATGTGTCAACTTCCATTGGCGCATTTGTGGGTAAATTTCGTTGGGGCCCTTGTAGAGACCGAACGCTGATCGCAGATGAATCTGGATTGGTGAGAGTATTTGCAGCTCCTAACGAAGACAACGCTGTGGATTTCCACAGTGCCTCGTACTTTTTAAAGTACACAAACTCGCTCTATGTCGTTCGTGAAACCGAAGACGACTCTACTGGAGCGGCAAACGCACATAGTGCTGTTACTAAACTATCAGGCGATTCTGCCTCTGGTTTAGTACTCAACCGTGAATCATGGGAGAACACTGTAAGTTCTGCCGTGGGAACAAGTAAGACTCAGTCTGGTTCATTTATTGCTAAATGGCCCGGCAAATTAGGTAACGGACTAACCGTATCTTTCTGCCCAGCTGCAGATTCAGACGGTGCTAATTACTTTAATAGTTGGTCTTACAAATCGTCATTTGATCGTGCACCTACAACTTCAACTTATGCATCCGATAACGGCGCATCTAAAGATGAAGTACACGTAGCAATTATTGACAGAACAGGTGCCTTCACAGGTACACCTAATGCAGTGTTGGAAACTTTCCCTCACTTGTCAGTTGCTTATGGTGCGGTCACACCAGACGGTTCACCAAACTATATTTCAGACGTACTGAACGACAGGTCAGAATACGTATGGAACGGATACTTTGGTGACGATTCTGCATTTGGTTCATCTCACGCAAACATTGGTCAAAACTGGGGTAAAGTACCTTCAGTTGACTCTGCTGTAGATTACTCTACTGGATCATCCGCATGGACTGATTCAATCGGTAAAGTAAAACTTGGCGGTGGAACCGATGATCCTGCTGGTGAACTTGGTACAGGACGTATCAACGCTGGTTTCGATCTATTCGACGATGCAGAAACAATTCAAGTGGACTTCTTAATTCCGCCTGAGTTGGACAATTCAACGAATGCAACCACGGTTGCTAACTATCTTAACGGTATTGCAAAAGATCGTAAAGATTGCGTTGTGCCGGTATCTCCAGCAAGAAACGACATAGTGGGCATTGCTACAGCAACAGCAAACACTAATGCTATTTCGTTTGCAAATGGACTATCAAGTTCTTCATACCTCATCGTAGATAATAACTACCTGAAGGTATTCGATAAGTACAACGATCAATACATCTACATCCCTGCTAACTCTAGTACTGCGGGTATCATGGCAGCTACAGACTTTGTCTCAGCTCCTTGGTTCTCCCCTGCTGGTCAGAGACGTGGTAACTATCTGTCAATTACAGATATCGCACACTCTCCTAACAAGACGCAGAGAGACGCACTGTATAAAGCAAATGTTAACCCTATCGCCAACATCCCCGGCGTAGGTATTGTGCTTTACGGTGACAAGACACATGAACTCAGACCTTCTGCATTTGACAGAATCAACGTTCGTAGATTGTTTATTGGCATTGAGAAGTCAATCGCTCAAGCAGCGAAAAACATTCTCTTCGAATTCAACGACGAGTTTACTCGTGCGGAATTCGTAAACGTCATTGAACCGTTACTCCGTGAGATCAAAGGTCGAAGAGGTATCACTGACTTTAAGGTTGTTTGTGATGAAACAAATAACACTCCAGCAGTGGTTGACAGAAACGAATTTGTCGCATCTATCTTCATCAAGCCTGCACGCTCTATCAACTTCGTGACATTGAACTTTGTCGCAGTTCGTAGTGGTGTAGACTTCGAAGAAGTTGTTGGCACAGTTTAAGGAGTAAGGTAAGATGGCAATTTTAGGTGTAGATGACTTTAAGTCAAAGTTAAGAGGTGGGGGCGCACGTCCTAATCTCTTTAAAGCTACTGTCAACTTTCCAGCATACGCAGGCGGAGATGTAGAACTTACATCTTTCCTGTGTAAGGCAGCTCAACTTCCTGCTTCAGTAATGAATGTGGTTGAAGTTCCTTTCCGTGGAAGACAGTTGAAAGTTGCTGGTGATAGAACGTTCGAAACTTGGACAGTTACTATCATCAACGACACAGATTTCAACACTCGAAACGCAATGGAACGTTGGATGAACGGTATCAATGCACACAGTGCTAATACTGGTCTAACCAACCCTGTAGATTACGAAGCGGATTTGATTGTCGAACAATTGGATAAAGACGGAGAAACTCTGAAAACTTATCAGTTCCGTGGTTGTTTCCCAACCAACGTAGCTGCAATTGACGTTAACTACGAAACAGTTGACACGATTGAAGAGTTTACAGTGGAATTCCAAGTCCAATACTGGGAATCTGACACAACTAGTTAATACTAGTATAAGTATAGGATAGCGGGAGTTTTACTCCCGCTGTTTTATGCATAGGGATTTTTATGGCAGAAGAAAACAATAGTATATTAAAATTATTCGGATTCGAACTCAAAAGAGCAAAACCTGAATCTGAAAAGAAAAGTGAGAAGTTACCGTCTATCGTACCTAAACAGGATGACGATGGTGCGGGATACGTCACTGCCAGTGGTGCACACTTTGGTCAATATATTGACATCGAAGGTGATGGCGCCAAAGATAATGCGGAACTTATTAAGAAGTACCGTGGTGTTGCACAACACCCTGAAGTCGATGCGGCTATTGAAGATATCATTAACGAATCTATCAGTGCATCTGACTTAGAATCAAGTGTTGAGATCAGTCTAGACAAAGTAGAAACGTCTGACAAGATCAAGAAAATAATCGTTGAAGAGTTTGATAACATCTGTGCTATGATGTCATTCAACGATCAAGCACATGACATTTTCAGGTCATGGTATGTAGATGGTAGAGTAGTACACCATCTAGTAGTAAACGAATCTAATCTAAAGGCAGGTATCCAAGAGATACGTCCTATTGATTCTTCTAAGATTCGTAAGGTCAAAGAGGTTAAATACAAAAAGGATCAGAAGACTGACGCTAAGATCGTAGATAAGGTCAATGAGTTCTATGTTTATCAAGAGAAGGCAGGAACACAACAAGGCGTTAAGATGTCTGTTGATTCTGTTTCGTATGTAACTTCGGGTCTATTAGACCCATCAAGAAAGAGAGTAGTCTCTTACTTACACAAAGCAATTAAACCCATCAACCAGTTGCGTATGATGGAAGACTCTCTGGTGATCTATCGTCTAGCACGTGCACCTGAGAGAAGAATATTCTATATCGATGTTGGTAACTTACCTACAGGTAAGGCAGAACAACACATGAAAGATATCATGACTCGTTATAGAAACAAGATTGTATACGATGCAGACAGTGGCACACTGAAAGATGATCGTAAACACATGTCAATGCTAGAAGATTTCTGGCTACCACGAAGAGAGGGTGGTAAAGGGACAGAGATATCTACACTGCCGGGCGGAGAGAACCTTGGACAGATTGATGATATCATATACTTCCAGAAGAGATTATATCGTTCACTGAACGTGCCTATCAATCGTCTGGAACAAGAAGCACAGTTTTCATTGGGTCGATCTACTGAGATTAGTAGAGACGAAGTTAAGTTCCAGAAGTTTGTGGACAGACTTCGTAGACGTTTCTCTATGTTGTTCTTGGGTATCCTCAAGAAACAACTTATCCTTAAAGGGGTAATTACAGAGGAAGATTGGGAAAGTTGGAAGAACGAAATTGTCATTGACTTTATTCGTGACAACCACTTTACTGAACTTAAGAACGCAGAACTATTGCGTGAACGTTTAGATACAATGGATCGAATCACTAATTATGTTGGTGAATATTTCTCCCGTGAGTGGGTAATGAAGAACGTCATGATGATGTCCGATGAGGATATCGAGATGATGAAGGATCAGGTAGAATCTGAGAATTCAAAAGGTGACGAAGACGAAGATGACTTAGGAGTCTAATTATGAGTGAAGAAGTAAAACAAGAGTTTGACACAGCAGAAGAAAATGCACAAGCCCAAGAGTTTATTGATGCTTTACAAGCACAAAACTTCAATAAGGCAAAGGATCATTTCTCTACTATGTTAAACGACAAACTGCAAGCCAGACTAGATGCAGAGAAAGTTGCAGTAGCTGGTTCTATCTTTAATGGTGCCGACGAGGACATCACCGACGAAGAGTTGAGTGATGAAGAGATCGAAGATATCGTACAAGACGAAATCAACGATGAAGAAGACGTGGTAACAGATGAGGTAGAAGATGAAGAAGAAAATGTCGAAGATGTGGAAGAAGTTCCACAGGATGATGAAGTCGGGCAGACTTAATAAAGTTATAAATCATTGTTTTTAAAGAATCGATTTGTATAAATAATATCAACGGAGAAAACTTAGTATGAAAACATTTCAAAATATCCGTGAGGCACGTAAGCCTCAAGGAAAAAAAGTGCATTCATCTAAGGCAAAAGTCCGTGGCAAAAACGTTCCTGTCGAAGTATATCAAGACAGGAAAGGATTTACTGCGTATGTTGACGGTGACATGTTGGACACATTCAAGTCCAAGAATGACGCTGTCAAAGGCGCAGAAGCAATACTTAAGGATTTAGGTAGATGAAACTAATCAGCGAATACACAGAAAACGATACACTTCAGTGTATCACAGAGAAGAGAGAAGATGGCACGAAAGAATACGTCATCGAAGGAGTCTTCGCACAAGCTGATAAAAAGAACAGAAACGGACGTGTTTACCCCAAACCTATTATGGAAAGGGCGGTAGACAAGTACGTAAAAGAACAAGTATCTAAGAAGAGGGCAGTCGGTGAGTTGAATCACCCAGAAGGCCCTACTGTAAACTTAGACAAAGTTTCGCATCTCATCACTGACCTCAAATTTGAGGGAAATGATGTGGTCGGAAAGGCACGTATATTGGGTACTCCAATGGGTAAGATTGTAGAAGGTCTTCTCGAAGGTGGCGTTCAATTAGGTGTCTCAACTCGTGGTATGGGTAGCCTTGAGCAAAGAAACGGCGCAATGTACGTCAAAGACGATTTTATTCTTAGCACTGTTGACATAGTGCAAGACCCTAGCGCACCAGAAGCTTTCGTTAATGGAATCATGGAAGGTGTAGACTGGGTCTGGAATAACGGCGTTTTAGAGCCTCAGGTAATTGAAGAAATGGAGACTGAAATTAAAACTACTCCGAAAGCATTTCGACCAGAAGTGCAGATTCGAGAGTTTAAAAATTTCCTCTCGTTAATTAAATCACAATTGTAAGGAGTTACAAATGTCAGAAGATGTAAAAACTGAAGAGACTGTTGAACTCCACGATGAGCAAATTAACGACGAAATCGTGGAAGAGACTCTCGAAGAAGCTGCTCCTGTTGCAAAGGGAAAACCGGACGCTGATGCAGTAACGGAACCCGAATCAATCGCTTCGGTTGATAAGGCGGCAGACGCAACTAAACAAGCTCCTGTACCAAAGACTAAAGCAGGTATGATTAGTGCAATGTATGGTAAACTCAATTCTATGAAGAAAGCTGAGTTACAAGCATCATACAAAAAAGTAATGGGCGAAGAAGTGGAAGTGGAAGAATCAGAAGTTGTCGCTGAGACACAAATTGATACAACCGCAGAACTAGACGCACTAGTAGAGTCTGAGGCAACACTCAGTGATGAGTTTAAAGCCAAAACTGCTGTAATCTTTGAAGCTGCTGTCAAAACTAAACTGTCTGAAGAAGTAGACAGAATTGAGACAGAGTATCAGGAAAACCTTTCTGAAGAAGTCGCATCTATTAAGAGTGACCTCGTAGAGAAAGTAGATAGCTACCTCAACTATGTGGTTGAGACTTGGATGGAAGAGAACAAACTTGCAGTTCAGAACGGTCTCCGTACTGAAATCGCAGAAACGTTCATGAACAAGATGAAAGACCTATTCGTAGAATCTTACATCGACGTTCCAGAGTCCAAAGTAGACCTAGTAGATGAACTTGCTGGTCAAGTTGAAGAACTCGAAGAGTCCTTGAACAAGCAGACTGGCGACAGCATCAAACTTGCTGAAGAACTTGAGACATACAAGCGTGAGTCGATTATCATCGAATCTTCACGTGGTATGGCAGAAACTCAAGTAGAAAAGCTTCGTGGTTTAGTAGAAAACGTTGACTTTGAAGACGAAGAGTCTTTCAAAGCTAAAGTTGAAACTATCCGTGAGTCTTTCTTCAAGGAAGAAAAAATCGAGGCAAGTGCCGACATCACAACTGAAGAACCTGAAAGCGTAGCTGAAGTTTCTTCTATGATGGAAGCGTATTTGTCACAACTTAGAAAAAACGCCAATAAGTAATTAAGGAAAACAATTATGAATTCTTATGACAATCTTATTGAGAAGTGGTCTCCGGTATTAAACGAAGAGTCTGCTGGTGAAATTAAAGATCATCACAGAAAGGCCGTAACCGCTGCCATTCTCGAAAACCAAGAACGTGCTCTTGCCGAAGAGCGCAACATGCAACAGGGATTCCTCACTGAGGCTGCTCCCGCTGGTGCAAACACATCGTCTATCGGTACATGGGATCCAATTTTGATCTCACTTGTTCGCCGTGCAATGCCTAACTTGATGGCATATGACGTATGTGGTGTACAACCTATGTCCGGCCCTACTGGTCTTATCTTCGCTATGAAGGCAAGATATCAGGGTGGATCAACTTCAAACCGTGAAGCACTGTTTAACGAAGCTGAAACTCGTTTCTCTGGTGATTCATCTGGTACTCATGACTCAGATAACCCATCTGGTTTCAATGATGATTCCGATGGTATCGATTCAGAAGGCGCACGTCTGACTGCTCTTGCAGCTGGTGGTATGCCAACTGAAGATGCTGAGGCATTGGGTTCTAGCGGTGGTTCTGCGTTCAACGAAATGGGCTTCACCATTGAGAAAGCATCTGTGACTGCGAAGTCTCGTGCCCTCAAAGCTGAATACTCATTGGAACTTGCACAAGACCTTAAAGCGATTCATGGTCTTGACGCTGAAACTGAACTTGCAAACATTCTCTCTACAGAGATTCTTGCTGAGATCAACCGTGAAGTTATCAGAACTATTAACTCTCAAGCTAAGACTGGTGCACAACAGTCAAACGTAACTCAGAATGGTATCTTTAACCTTTCTAGTGACGCTGACGGACGTTGGTCTGCTGAGAAATTCAAGGGTCTTGTAGTACAATTAGACCGTGAAGCAAACGTAATTGCAAAAGAAACTCGTAGAGGAAAAGGTAACATCGTTATCTGTTCTTCAGACGTTGCTACTGCTCTTGCTGCTTCTGGTATGCTTGACTACTCACCTGCCCTATCTACTAACTTACAAGTAGATGACACAGGTAACACTTTTGCTGGTGTATTGAACGGACGTATCCGTGTTTACATCGACCCTTATGCTGGTACAGACTACATCACTGTAGGTTATAAAGGTTCTAACCCTTATGACTCAGGTGTGTTCTACTGTCCTTACGTTCCTCTGCAAATGGTTAAGGCCGTTGCTGAAGATACTTTCCAGCCTAAGATCGGTTTCAAAACTCGTTACGGAATGGCTTCAAACCCATTTGTCGGATCAACTCCTGCTAACAATGCGTTGGCAGCGGTTAAGACTAACCAGTACTACCGTATCTTTGCTGTTAAGAACATCTTAACTTAAGGATAAAAAGAATCCCTTAAGGGACACTTTTGAGGGGCACTTCGGTGCCCCTTTTTTATGCGATAAAATCGCATGATATTTTATCGCATATATAAAAGAGACAAGGCAGTCACTAAACGAATGGAAGCATAAACCTCAACATGAGGAATATGATATGAGAACAGCGCTGTTCTTTTTGATGTTGATCGTTCCTACTGCTTTACTAGCAGAAACAGTGATCAACTATGATGATGGGTCAACCTTGACTCTTACAGATGGTGAGGCAGTCTATGTCCAGAAAGGTAAGGTGTATCAACAACGTTCTTACCAGAATGGCAAAACCATCCAATTCAAGGTAATCCCCCCAACCAAACGTCGAGACCATGTCCCACAACCCCATGACGGTTTAACTGGTCATGAGTGGTGTCTGGCGTATGTACCTTGGTCAGAAGGATTGACCTTTGCTATGGTTCAATGGCAACGTGCGTGTGATACCAACAATGATGGTGTC
>MDSZ01149323.1_pt1 | contig 13787 bp, 12 predicted proteins | sample 811201 | NCBI WGS metagenome assembly MDSZ01 (sample SAMN05326647, study PRJNA326480) | marine metagenome | isolation source: seawater | place: Indian Ocean: North | collected 2010
GTCTTCTTTAACAGCCATAGAAAATGTACAACCATAAGGTAATACAACTCTATTTGCATCTAAATCGAAACCTATTGGTTTAGCTGAAAAACCGGCTCCCAAATAAGCTCCAACGAAAATTCCAAATGGAATCCCAGTAATCAACCTCATGAATGAATTGGATTCGTAAGAAGTGAACATTTGAGTGAATCCATCTAATGCCATCGGAATTGCACATATGCCTAATATTACAAACATTGCTTTCAATCTGTAATTATTTTTGTAAACAAATTCCATACTTTGGTCAGAAAACATTGAAAGGAATGTATCTCTTACAGTCCAACGATTTAATCCTCTTCGACTAAACACAAAACCTCCTAAAGTCAAACCGAAGAAAATACCTACATCTCTAACACACATCGGCATCTGATTACCATTAATTATCCAAGAACGTTCTTCCTTATTATGGCAATTCAAATCTCCAAATGCATACATAAATGCTGCGAATGGATCCAAATCGGACCAGACAAAAGTGCCGTAAGCACTCTGATTATGTCCTACGTCACCGGTTGGGCCTTGTTGTATGTTGCCCCATGAATCTTCAGTTGCATAATCAATAGCATTTGCTCTACCAGATAATTTTGGCACTGTTCCTTCTTCCAAGTAAAGAGGAACAATGAACATAGAAATTAGAATAAAACCACATATCCCGTACACCCAGGTGCCGACCCTTTTCTCTCGAGACCTAGAAGGAAGACCATTCTTTTCCATCAATTACTTCCAAATTGATTCAAGGGATATGTTTTCCCACTGGATGCTCATAGTAGTAGCATGGAGGAGAGAGTCGGCTTCCGGCGTGGCCTTTCCGCTTCAGCAGTTTTAGGACTTTATGCTGGATTTATGTTGGCTGTAGGCGTCTCAGTAATTACCGATAAAGATTCACTAGTCAAAGCAGGACTAGTATGGGGATCAACAATTTTTGTTTCAATAATTATTCTCACACCAATACTAGCAAGAGGGCGTAAAAGAGGCAGGAACGATGTTGATGAAGATGTTACTGAACTTAGAAACGCCTTAGAAAAATGCAATCAAGGCATTGGTGGTTGGAGAACATTGTCACATGTGAGAGGAGAAGGTTTTGGTGTATGTGTGATATTAACTGATTTAACTAATCCACTACCCATAATTGAAACTGCACTAACTAAATCAGATGAAATTAGAATAATATTTAGATTTGCAAAAGATGATTTGGATTTAAGAGGCATTGTTTTAAAACATCTTGAAACAAAATTTCCATCATCACGTCTACAAAAACGAAATCGAACAATAAGCGTAATGACTGAAAATTCAATTGATAGCGCTGTAATAGTAACACGTACTATGATGATTGGACCACCTTTGATTGTGGGGGGCTCCATTGCATTTTCTTCAATTACTCCAGGCAACATTCCGTTAATCATTGCAGGAGGAATAGCTGGATTAATGTTAGCAGTTTTGATTACCACAAATAAGGGTAGATAATTGAATCCAACGAATCGATTAGTTGACAAATGACGGATGTCTGCAGTGATTACATGGAGGGCATGCGGGGATTGATTAATCGGTTAAAAACCGCTGGCCTAGATATCTCAACTAGAATGGAAAAAGCATTACTTACAGTCTGTATAGAAGATTTTACCGATTTTGATTGTGAACTATTTTACAACGATAGACCGGTTGTTTTTTTAGAGACAAATTTTGGAGGAGTGAAAACTATTTCGGCGCCTCACATGATTGTAACTTTGATTTATAATTTAGAATTAAATGAAGGACAGCAAGTAATTATTCTTGGTGCAAAGGGTGGATATATTGCTGCTTTGATTGCACATATAATTGGCGAAGAAGGAAATATCAAGATTTTTGATCCATCACTTGAAGTTATAAATCATGTTTCTAACAAATTGAGAGGTTATCCCACAGTCGAATGTAATTTGATTTCAGAGTTTGATGAAAATGATTTCATTGATATGAATAGAATTTTAATAACTGGCCAAGTAAATGAGCTTCCACACTGGGTATCAGACAGCCTTTCTGAAGGAGGTTTTGCCATTGCACCTATTGGTAACAAAGATAATCAAATGTTAATGAAAGTTGAAAAACAGGAAGGTTCCTTATTCTATACTGAAATGGGTCCTGTGGTATTTGGACCTTTAGACATAAAAGATTCTATAATTCAGGCACCTACGCCTATAGAAATGGCAGAATTAGTCGAATATTTAATTGAGTTAATGACTGATATGTCAATAATTGATAATAATGAAAAAATTAGATTGTTTGACTTGGTTGCAAAATTAAGACAACTTCCCGATGACATGCCTCCTCCCGAAGAATTTGAAGACCCTAGTGAACACCCAATGTATCAATTAATGATAGATGAAGGTGAATGGTTTATGCGATTTTGGCCTTTTGTACAATTGATGGCAGAATCAAGAATTGCAAACCCAGGTGGCTTTGATAACGATATTCCGCCAAAACATGATGACTTTATTGCTTGAGGCTTGGTTATGAAAGGTATACAAAGTGAAATTCAAAAGTTAAATCATAAAGATATTAGAATCCGTAGAAAGGCTGTAAGAGAACTATTTCTAATAAATAATAAAGCAGCTCTAGTTGGCTTTGAAAAGTTATTAGATGATAATGAATTTTGGTTTAAATCAAAAGCTATTGAAGCATATAGAAAATGGGCGAGTACAGAAAATGATTTACGATTATTGATAAGCAAAGGAGAAACAAGGTTAGCAGCAGAATTACTCGAACGAATAGATGCAAACAAACTTGCAAGTGAATTACTTGATTCTGAAGACCACATCACTAGGTCATTTGCTGCTTCATCACTAAAAAATGATTCAAAGTTTCACAAAATAATGGCTCGTGATTTACATCATTCTGTTCGCGTGGTAGCAGCAGAAAATTCAGTTGAAAAAAATATTATTTCAAGATTAATTACGGATGAACATTCATCAGTAAGAAGAGCAGCTATAGCATCTGCATCAAAAAATATGATTGAATTAGATGACGATATACTAGAAAGCGGTTTAAAATCAAGTGATCCTTCACTAAGGGCTCTAATATCAGCATTAGTGGTGAAAAAAGGAGGGGACTTATTGGAAATAGTTTGTAATGATTCAAATCCAAAAGTAAGATCCAGTATCGCAGATACACTTAGATTAGAAGTTAGTGAATTAGATGAAAGAATTGACCTCATTTCTAAACTTCAGCCTTCTCTTTTGATTAGATGGCTTAGAAATAGAAATGATGTAATTTCAAACAGTTTGAGATGGTCCTTAATTGAAAATCAAGATGTTGATGTAATTACACGTTCAAAATTGATTGAACAAATGGAAGGTCGAACTGAAATTGATACAACTCGACTATCAATAATTGCAGAAGATAAATCGGTTCTAATCAAGATTGCAGCGAACAACCTATCAGCCTCCTTCAATGAGTTGGTGAAAGAGGACCTATGAAATCGGGATTGACATTCTCTGTGGATGCAAGAAATGGTGCTAGTAGAAGACTAACTGTTAGCATAGAAATTAAAGGGCCATTTACAAGTAATTCTCTAGAATTAAAGTTTCCAAGGTGGGTGCCTGGGTCATATTTCATCAGAGAACCTATACAGCATCTTTCAGATCTAAGTGCAATTGTCGATGATTCTCCTGTTGAATCAAAAAGATTTGGTGTTGACTCAATAAGGATTAGAGGCGTAAGTAATGCTAGTAAGTGTGTAATTACATACCGTCTACTCGCAAATGAAATGACATGTAGAGCTAATCATTTGGACGAAACTCATGCACACATTATGCCCCCATACACTTGGATGTTACCAACAAAGGGAATTGATATTGAACGTATGAACAAAATTCACATTGTCAATATAACTACTCCAAAAGAATGGGAAACTGCTACACAATTGCCAAAAGAGGGTAGTAATTGGATAGCAGATGGTCGTGATGAATTATTAGACGGTGTTTTCGAATCGAATTCAAATCCTATAATCACATGGGAAGTAATGGGTAAAAAACAACATCTAAAATTGTGGGATTCAGGCAACATAGACATACCAATAGATTCAATTGAAAGATTCAAAGAATGTGCTACTCTTGTAATCGAAGAACACTATGGATTATTTGGAATCCCTGAATGGGATGATTATCTTACTATACTCCATTTTACCGATAAGGGCAGAGGAGGGCTAGAGCATCTAAGAAGTCAAACCTCAATGATGCCAAGGAAATGTTTACAGGATGGCAATGAAGATGAATGGAGAGATTTGATCTCACTATTCTCACATGAATTCCTCCATCAATGGAATGTAAAGCAATTGAGACCAAGGAATTTTATTGATTATGATCTACAAAAAGAAGTGCATACTGATTTACTATGGTGGTTTGAAGGTTTGACAAGTTGGCTTGGAGATATAATTTGCTTAAGATCTGGTGCTTGGTCCGAAGAGGATTGGCGTAAAGATTGGACCCGGAAAATGAAGCGCCACACCGATAGAAATGGGATGGAACATGAATCTCTTAGTGAAAGTAGTCATGATGCTTGGTTACATCTTTATCGTCCAAATTCGTACAGCAGAGAGGTCCAAATTTCATATTATTTAGAAGGTGAATTAGCCATTTTCTGTCTAGATGTTGAATTAAGAAAGAGATCTAAAGGCAAATTTGGCGTAGATAATATCATGAATGAACTTTATCAAAATTTCAAAATAGGTTCAGAAGTACAAGGAATAAATTATTCAGATATTCGCAGTACTTTAACAAAAGTCACAGGTGGAAAAAGGCTTGGAAAAATGCTAGATAATCTAGTTAAATCCAGAGAAGCACCAGATGTTTACAGTGCAATCAAAAAGTTAGGATTTGAGATGGTACCTGAAAAAGAAAAAACTGGTGCTTGGATTGGACTTAATACAGTAAATGTTTCAGGTAATGTAGTAGTTAGAACTCACCTTTCAGACTCACCATGTAGAAATAAAATACAAACTGGTGATGAAATAATTGCAATAAATGGTCTCCGAGTAAGTAGTTCAAATGAACTAAAGGCCGCAATTTATGGATACAAGGATAAAGAAGTAGAGATAATTATTTCTAGAGACGGCGGAATAAAGACTGTAAAAATTGTTCCAATCGAAAATCCAAATCACAAAGTCAAAATCAAAGGTAAAGGAAACAAAATTTGGGATTCTATAATTAGGTCAAATCGCTAATCTGATTTCTTAGATAATACGTCAAGTAAAACGTGTATTGGGGGCAGATGATTCTCTAACTCATGCCTACTAGTTTTTGCAGGATAAACCTTGTTTGAAAGCGCCATTTGAATAATTTCTTCTTTAGAAATTGATTCTAATTTAGAACCTGGCCATAAGGAAACTGATATTCCATCATCTGTAAGGTAATCAACACATATCGCTGGAAGGCGTTTCAAATCTAATTCTAATCCGATTGAATATCTATGATGGCCGTCTAGTATAGTACCTGTATTATTGTCTACAAGCAATGGTTTAGTGTAACCCTTCCATCTTTTAGTCATATCAAGAAGTTTATCTCTAGCTTTTACATTTATTTCTTCATGGGGTTTCAGCCAAGAAATCGGCACTAATTGTACATCATCTGATTCCCAAGCCATGACATTTCCAACTCAATTAATGCAATAATGCTTTGGAGATGGTGAGCACCCCCTATCATCATGGAAGAAGGTTTACTTGCTGATGTGCCAGGAACCTTCAGAGAAAATTTGATCCCTATTGATGATGACTTGAGTCATGTAATCAATGTCCTTGCAACAGGTGGATTTGGAGTATGGATAGTGGGTGGAGCAGTTAGAGATGCTATATTGGGAATTGAATCAAAAGATGTAGACTTAGGAACTACCGCGACGCCAGAAGAAATAATTGAATCGTTTGAAAAAACAATACCAACTGGAATTAAATTTGGTACAATTACAGTATGTTCTGGAGAAAAATTGATACAAGTTACAACGTTGAGGACAGAATCAGATTATAGCGATGGTCGAAGACCAGAAGTCGTGAATTGGGGTGATAGTTTATCTGTTGATCTTTCTCGAAGAGATTTCACAATGAATTCAATGGCATATGATTATTCTAGGCAGTTATTACATGACCCGTATGGTGGTGAAGATGATTTGAAAGCAGGTTTGATTTGTGCCGTAGGAAATGCAGCAAATCGATTGTCAGAAGATGGTTTAAGGATTGTTAGAGCATATCGATTCATGGATAGAGGAAAATTTGGAATATGGACGCCAAATGAAGCACTTAGTTCTGCATTAATTGATAAAAGATCAATGCTATTGATGGTCTCAATAGAAAGGATATGGCCAGAACTTCGACAAATTATTTCTGGAGAAAATGCATCTACTGTGCTTTCAAGGATGCATAGGGACGGTATTCTAAGTACACTAATGAATACTAGTTTCCCATCAAATTCTTTTGAAGAAATAAGTCGTACTCCTTGCGATTATAATCTTAGACTAGCATTATTATTCCAATCACATTCAATTCCAGAATTAGAAAAGATATTGTCTAAACTAAGATTATCAAAGGACGAAATTAAGAGAACTAAACACTTGAGATTTCTAATTGACAATACACCAAATAATACTGATTTGAGATTATATAGAAACGTTATCTCAGAAGAAGTTGGAGCCCATATTTCAATAATGAAAGCTAGAAAGAGGGATACCGAGTTACTTGAAAAATCTCTTAACTATCCTATCAACATAAAATCGTTAATTGATGGTGAATGGTTGATGGAAAGAACAAATCTAAAACCTGGGAATCGACTTGGTAGACTAAAAGAATGGTTACATAGAATACAAATTGAAAGAAATATACAAAATAAATCAGAAATGGAGCAAGTTCTTTGCACAATACCATGGCAACATGGAGATCCTACAGAATGGCCTAAAGTTAAATGGCCATAATTAATCATGTATATTAGTAATTAATTTTTACAACAAACATCGGAGTGATTAAATGTCTGAAATCCCAGTCGGAAAAGGTCTCAAAGACATTGCATCAGTTGTTATTGTTGGTGGCATTATATTGCTCAGTTTATTCGAAGGAGAGGGCTTTGGCACCTTAGGCTGTTGCATGATTCCACTGGGAGTCATATTATTTGTTTCAGGGTTTATTAAAAGCCAACAAAGCGGTTTATTCGGTCAAGAAGGAGGAATGGTTTTGGAACAAAAAGAAGATGGCTCATGGGGATGGAGTAAATCGATTAACTCACCAACGCCTCAATTAGGTGCTAACCAATATAATAATGAAGTAAACCAGATACTTGGAAGAGTGATAAAAGAAGTCCAGGACGGAAAACCCTTAGAATCCCTAGAATCAAATGAATTATCAATATTAGCAAAAACATATGGAGTAGGCACTGGGGGAACAGATGCACAAAAAATAGCTGGTTTGCAATCTTCTAATTTGGCTTCAAAGGCACTAAAATTAGGTGCAGTAGTGGGAGGCACTGCTGCAGTCATAGGAGGCGTTGGTCCAATGAAGGAATTAATCGAGAAAAAGAAACAAGAAGCGATTAAGGCCGCAGAATCTAAATTGAAAGAAGAGGCCAGTGAAGTAATGGAAAACTTATCAGATCCTAAACTTGATGGCTTCTTTTCTATAATCGGAAAGCATCTAAAAACTGAAGAAAATTATAGAATGGCGTTTAAAATGCTAGATTTAGATGGTGATGGAGTTATTTCAACTGATGAGGTTGGAATTGCTTTACCCTCAATAGGTGCAGGACTATTATCTAAAGAACAGATAAGTCAAATTATATCTATTGCAGACGAAAATAATGATGGTGTAATATCTTATGACGAATTTGTTGGTGCACTAAAGCAACAAATGGGACAAGAACCTGAAATTATTGATACTGAACATGAGGTAAATACTATTGAAGAGGCCGTTTTAGAACCCGAACCGGAAAATAATGATGAAATAAAATCAGAAGAAGAACCTGAAATTATTGAAGACGAAATTATTGATACTGAATATGATGAAAAAATAGATCAGGAATTCGAGGAGTTAATTCTTGAAGAACCGGTCACTGAAGAATTGATAGAGTTAACTAAAGGAATAGATACCGCCCTCGAAGAGTTAATACTTAGTCTAGAAAAATCAAGATTAAATTCCGAAAGGAAAGAAATTATTCGATCTCAGAATGATTACTACAATGTGACAATAAAAATTGAAAAAATGCAAAGAACATTACTAGGTTCTCCTGGATATAGAGGTGGCCAAACAATAACTGGACTTATTGATGGAGGCCCATATTCTGGCCTGATTATGGTTCCTATTTCAATGGATGAAGAGATATTAAATCACAAAAAAGGAGACATAATTTCATTGTCTGCTAAATTAACAGATTATTCACCAAGTCTAAATCGACCTGTTCTTGAAGTAATTATAGATTAGATAACTATGAGTATTCATGGCTTTATGGACCTAGCAATTACAATCCGTTGAACTTCCTGGGTTCCTTCATATATCTGAGTTATCTTTGCATCTCTAAAAAATCTCTCAACTGGGAATTCCTTTGTGTATCCGTAACCGCCAAGAACTTGAACTGCTCTTTCTGAGACCCACATTGCAGTATCTCCTGCATACAACTTTGCAATGCTAGCTTCCTTTGTATGTCTCGGACCTTCATTCTCATAGTGTTGTTGTTTAGCCCATGATGCCTTGTAAACTAATAATCTAGCAGCATCAATCCTTGTAGCCATATCCGCTAAGTATGTAGTAATCATCTGATGATTTGCAATAGGTTTGCCAAAAGCTTCTCTTTCATGAGCATACTTCAGTGCTGACTCGTACGCTCCTTGTGCTATTCCTAAAGCTTGTGCAGCGATTCCAATTCTAGAATTATCTAATGCATTCATTGCTATAGCAAAACCATTACCAGAACCTTTTAGCACATTTTCAACAGGGACTTTACAATTTTCAAGAATTAATGTACATGTATCTGAAGAACGTATACCAAGTTTGTCTTCCTTCTTACCTACGGTAAATCCTTCAAAGGATTGTTCAACTATGAAGGCTGTTGAGCCACCATGCTTTTTTACACCGTAATCAGGGTGATCTACATCCTTAGCAAATAAAACATAGATTTGTGCTTGAGCTCCATTTGTGACCCACATCTTTTCTCCATTCAAAATATAATGTGAACCATCATCTGACAACTTTGCCTTGCATGTCATTGCTGCAGCATCTGTACCTGCTCCTGCCTCGGAAAGTGAATAAGCTCCTACTTCTCCAGCAGCAAGTCTTGGAAGATACTTCGACTTTTGTTGATCATTACCATGAAGTGATATTGTTTTCGAACAAAGACCTACATGTACACAAAACATCACTGCAAATGAAGGGTCAATTCTAGCTAGTTCTTCAACAATTATTGATTCCGATATATCATCTACAGGATTGCCTCCATACTCTTCAGGAATTGTAACTCCTTGTAACCCATATTCGAGAAATTGTTCCCATTCGGCTGCAGGTGGGATCTGCTTTGCATCCCTCTCCTCTATGGTGGGAGGAAGTACTGTTTCCGCGAAGTCACGGACCAATTCCCTAATCATCTGTTGTTCATCGGTTTCTCCGAACTGCATGTGATACGCGAAGGCGATTAAGCATATGATTCAACCTGATAAATGATTTTTTGAGAAGCATTGTGTTCATATATGACTTCTGAAACGGCGCGTTAGGTAGGGTTGGACCATGGAAGAGGAAGTCATGGAATTCGGCATAGCGCATAGTAGAAAGTATTCGAGAGACCATCTTTGGTTTCAAGAAAAGGAAGACAGACTGGTAATTGGTATATCCGATTTCCTTGCATCAGACATAGGTGAAATATTAAGAGTAATTTTACCACAAGCAGAAACTGAAGTTGATGATGAGTCAAGCTTTTTCTCAATTTGGACTGCTGAAGAAAAGTTAACATTTACTTCTCCCTTTTCAGGTGAAATTGTAGAAGTAAATGGTGAAGTCGAAATTAATCCAGATTTAGTTAATGATTCACCATATGACCTTGGATGGATAATTATCCTTAGACCTTATGAAGTCGATATGGAAAATCTTCTTGACCCAGATGAATATGTTGATTTCTTAGCTGAAGACTAATTATCAATGTTGGCGGTAAGATGGATCTAAATAGGCATGATTTCCAATTAGATGACTTAATTGGTCGAATTAAATCTCATGACCACCGTTTAGTCGCTTTACAGGTACCTGAGGGCCTTAAAATGCAAGCCCTAGAAATGATGGACAAGATTGAAGATGAAACAAGTGCAAAGATTGTACTTGCAGCAGATCCATGTTATGGTGCCTGTGATTTAGTCCATGATAAAATGAAAATGATGGGTGTGGAACTTGTTGCACATATGGGTCATTCACAAATGAACATTGATTCAGGAATGCCAACTCAATTTATCGATGTTACATATGATGGAAAACCAGAGATTATTGAAGTCTTACCTATTCTTGAAAAGCATCGTAATATTGCACTAAACAGACTTGCTGAGGAAAGTACTGAACTAAATACTGAAGAAGCAAAAGAACGATTTCTTGATGCTGTTGGGAGAATCTCTCCTTTGAAAGGTTCAAAATTGGGATTAGTCGGTTCAATACAGCATCTACACTTGATTTTTGAATATAAGGAATATCTAGAAGATGCTGGTTTTGAAGTGGAAGTGCCAGTTGGTGGTGCGAGATTGACTTTCCCTGGCCAAGTTTTAGGATGTAACTATTCGGGAGATGATGATGAAATAGGCCATTACATATTCCTTGGGAGTGGAGATTTTCATCCCATAGGTTTGGTATTACACACAGGTAAACCTTTGGCTATGCTTGACCCATACACTGGTGAAGCTACAGAAATGAGTTTTGAAAGAATTGAAAGGATATTGCGGCAAAGGTTTGGATTAATTATGTCAATACAGGAAGCTAACAGATTTGGCATATTGATTGGAGAGAAGCCGGGACAAATGCGTAGAAGTCTTGCATTAAGGCTGAAAAGACTTTTGAAAAAGCATGGTAAGAAAGGATACTTATTGGCTCTCGAACATGTTGGTCCAGAATTGATTGATTTCTATCCTGTCGACGCATTTGTAAATACAGCCTGTCCTAGAATTGCAATTGATGATGCAGTAAAGTATGGAAAACCATTAGTTACTCCGTTTGAATTAGAAGTTGCACTCGGTGAAAAGAAATGGGAAAATGGATATCAATTCGATGAAATACCTTGACCGATTATTTCAATAATATTGTCTAAAGTGGCATAATCGTGCAGCCACAATCTCAATCTCCACTAAATAATGTCCAATATGTAATTCCTACAGCATCACAATTTGTTTGTCCTAGGTGTGGGAACTTGGGATCAAAAAAAGTATCCTTTACATGGTGGGGTGGTTTATTGGGACCAATGTTATTTAGTCAAGTAGAATGCTTACATTGCTCACAACATTTCAACGGTAAAAATGGTAAGCCAATTAATGGAGATACCATCTTGAAATATATGCTATTGCCTTTGATACCAATTTCGATTATTATACTAATATTAATCATCTCTATGAATGTTTGACCAACCTTATCTTCAATAACCTTAGACTATGAGCAAAGGTAGTCATGACTTCTTACCTAGACCGTATCGGGGCGGGATTTATATTATCAAAGCCAGAGGTTTTTGGTTTCGATTATATCCCAGAAAAATTAGTAGGTAGAGAAAATGAACAACAAAAACTTGCTGAGATGTTTATTGGAATTGGGCACCATGAAGGTAGTGGAAGAGCAGTAGTTACAGGGCCTGTTGGTTCAGGAAAAACCGCACTAGTAAAGCGATTTTGCATAGACATTGCTAAACATCTAAATGAAAAAAGAAACATAAAAAATGTTCATGTTAATTGTAGGAATGCATCAACTTCTTCTCGTGTTATGCAGAAAATCATACAAGATCTTGACCCTGGACATCCAGATAGAGGTTTAGGAGTTAGTGAGTTACTGACCTCACTTCGAAGAATGATGTCCAATGAAAATTCTCATCTAATTGTTGTATTGGATGAAGTTGATCATCTACTAAGAAAATCAGGTGATGATCTAATCTATAGACTACTACGTATAGACGAAGATAGTGATAAAATTGGAACATTATCTCTAATCATGATTTCACAAGAGCAGGTGTTAGATTTATTGGAAAATGCAGTTATATCGCGAATGGGAAGGACAAACCATTTACGCATTGGAGGATATACTGAAGAAGGCTTATTTTTGATTGCAGAGCAAAGAGCGAACATTGGATTGGTAAAAGGATCATTCAGTGATCAAATAATCAAATTAGCATCCCAAGCAGCAGCACCTTCTGGGGATGCAAGGCAAGTAATTGAATTGATTGAAGGGGCCGGGAAAAGAGCTGAAGCAAATGGAAGAACACAAATTATCTCTGAGGACATTCAAAATACTGTTGTAACATTACCTTCGAATGTAGATACATTGGATATTGAAGGTCTTCCGGCTCATTGTATGCTATTACTGCTAGGGATTTGTAGAAGATTAAGACGTCAAGAATTTGTTACTAGTGGTGAAGCATCTAAACTATACCATGTTGTTTGTGAAGAATTTGAACAAAGTCCAAAGGGGCATACAACTATTTGGAAACACATCAAGCGATTAATGCAAAGTCAAATCATTGAAACCAGAACTGATCAACTTGACGATGGAAGAGGAAGAACACAACATATCTCGATGCCGCATATGCTCCCAAGTGACGTCGCCAGAAGGCTTGAAACTCTGATTCCAGCAAGACTGCGACGATAATTTGGGTCCGGTGGTCCTATATACCCGACCTATGTCGCAAAGTTGCTCTAAGGGGTATATATCATGGCTGAAGGTACATTCATCGCTGTAGTAAATGACACCAATCCGGAAAACAATGGTAAGTCATACAATATGGCAATAAGCGGCAACAATATGTCACAATTCTTAGGTAAAAAAATTGGAGACATGGTCGATGGTATCTTCGTAGGAGAAGGTGACAAGACACTTGCAGGTTACAAATTAGAAATTACTGGCGGATCTGACAAAACAGGAACTCCAATGCGTTCTGATTTAGATGGCGGTTCTAGACAATCTATTCTAGTAACTGCATCCACTGGATTCAAGGGACATAGTTTAGTTAACAAAACAAAAGGTGGAGAAAAGAAAAGATTCCGATACAAACCTGATGGAATGAGAAAGAGACGTAATTTCAGAGGCAATACTATTTCTCAAGATACTAGGCAGATTAATCTCAAAGTTATTGAAGCCGCAAACAAGAGTCTCTCAGACATTCTTGCAAGTAATGAAGAGGAGAGCACTGAGTGAAGCCGCGAGGCTGATCTTTGATTCGGGAGACAGGAAGCATGACGAGAAAGCTTCCCGCACAACCTGAAGTAAATATTGGATTAGTAGGCCATGTTGATCATGGAAAAACAACACTAACGCAAGCTCTATCTGGTGTTTGGACAGATACACATTCTGAAGAACGCAAACGTGGTATTTCAATAAAACTAGGTTATGCAGATACTGCATTTTACAAAACTACAAAAGGCCAATACTACGCAACTGGACGCCACCCTGAAGGTGCTAAAGATAGTGAAAAAGAATTACAACGTGTGATTTCATTTGTAGATGCTCCTGGACACGAGACATTAATGGCAATTATGATTACTGGTGCTTCGATAATGGATGGAGCAATGCTGATGGTAGCAGCAAATGAAAC
>MDSZ01037627.1_pt1 | contig 13785 bp, 10 predicted proteins | sample 811201 | NCBI WGS metagenome assembly MDSZ01 (sample SAMN05326647, study PRJNA326480) | marine metagenome | isolation source: seawater | place: Indian Ocean: North | collected 2010
AAAATTATATTTATGGAAGATGGAAAAATTAAACAAATGGGCACTCCGAAGGAAGTTATGTCTCAAGATGGCCCAATTCAAAATTTTTCAAATCAGCAACTAAAAATTATAAGCAGCAGGTTTCAAGGTCAACATAATTTAATTTTTGATGAAATGAAGAATTAGAATGTCTGATAAAGGTACAAAAACATATTTAGTAGGAGATTTTATTTTCCGAGAAGGTGAACAAGGTAATACTGCCTATGTCATTGAAAGTGGGATTGTAGAATTAGTAAAATTTACTGGTGAAGATTATATCACTTTAACTGAAATTGCAGCGGGAACTTTGTTTGGTGAAATGGCTATTATAGATGGTAGTCCAAGAAGTGCTTCGGCAAGAGCTAAAGAGGAATGTGTTTTAAAAGAGATTACTGAAGAACAATTAAAAGCATATATGAGTAGATCACCCGATACTTCTTTAGACATGATGAGAAGACTGGCAAGTTATGCAAGATCTGCTAATGAAAAGTTAAACAAAGATGCTTTTGAAGTTGCAAGCGAAGAAGTAGAAAATATTGTTCAAAATGACATAAAAAATCAACAAAAGGGTAAAATTGATAAAAATACTTCAAGAATTATCAAAGAATTTAATGACGATATAGATGAGTTTAGTGAAATTTCTCCCGATAGAACTGTTTTTTTTGCGGGCACAGCAATTTTAGTACTTGCGATTTTATTTATTATTTGGGCCAGCATTGCAAAGATTGATATTACACTCTCAACCCAAGGAAAATTATCTACTGAAGTCCCTAATGTTTCAGTTCAAGCTAATTATAACTCAGTAATTAGCGAGATATTTCATAGTGGTGGTGACCAAGTTAAAGAAGGTCAGCCTCTTATAGCATTTGACGAAACTATACTTGCATCAGATATTAGAGATGCGGAGATTTCTCTTTCTTCAACAAATAATACTTTATCTAGGCTAGTCGCTGAAATTCAGTTGGTAAAAGGCAAATCTTCTAATTCTCCTTCTGACCCAATCCATCTAGCTATTTACAATAGTCTTGTTGATGAAATTAAAAACCACAAATCACTTAATTCAAGTACTTTAAAGAGACTTCAAAATGACTTAGATGTTCTGTCTAACGAAATTGATGAAATTACTGGTAAGCTTGAAATTCAAGATGATCAGAAAATTGAAACTCTTCCTCAAAAAATTTTCACAATACAGCAGGTCATTAAATTAATAAAAAATGAAGGTTATACTGAACCCAAAATAGAACCTTCAGTAACTATTTTTAAGGCTTTAGAGTCTAAATATAAATCAAAGATTTCCTCATTAGATCAAGAAACTCAAATTTTAAAAAAGAAATATGATAGGGCAAAAAATCTTTTTGAATCAAATGCTATTTCAGATAAAGACTTGGAAGATGCTAAGCAATCATTTGTTATGAAAAATGCTGAAAAAAATAATTATATTAATTCAGAATTACAAAGCTTAATTCAACAAAATGTTCAATTAAATGAAGAATTAGTTAAAACGAATTTTATTTATAAAAATAAAGAATTGTCTTTAAAAAAACTTAATGCACAAATTTTGGAAACAAAAATTAACTCAGAAGTTTTTTTTAATGGTTTATTAAAAACGAAAAACTCAGAGTTTGAAGCTTTATCAAATAAAAAATTAGCTTTAGAAGAAAGATTAATTAAACTTGAAAGACAGCAAAAAGATAGAATTTTAAAATCACCAATTTCAGGGACAATTTTAAAAATAGAAGATATATACGCTGGAACTGTGGTTTCTCCTGGTAAAACAATTTTAACAATTGTACCAGAGAACGTTGAATTATTTGTTTGGGTTGATATAAAACCTTCAGACATAACTAACGTATTTGAAGGTGCTAAGGTTAAGATTTTACTTAATGCACTTCCTTCACAAAAACATGGAGAATTAACTGGTAGGTTAATTAGCATTTCAAAGGATACAATTGATGAAGACCTTTCAGGAGAAAAATCAAGTGTATATAGAGGGAAAATAAAGATTGTTGAAAATAAATTAAGGAATGTTCCATCTGACTTCAATCTTTTACCAGGAATGAATGTTACTGGAAATATAATCTCAGGTAAAAGGCCAGTAATAACTTATTTAATTTATCCAGTAATTAAAACAATCAATACAGCAATGAGAGAGCCCTAAAAATTGTAATAATGTTATTTTCCATAGCATTCTACTAGTCCAGTTTAAATTAGTTATTAGGACTTTTAAAATTAAATTTAAGGAGTTTGAATTGGGAAGATATATTTGTATTGAAGAACCTCATGGTGCAGATGCTCTACAAATAAGAGAGAGAGACCCCGAAACTGGGGCCTGGAGAGATACTAATCAGGCAATCAAAAATTGGTTTAAATTTTATAGATATTTATCAAACAACTGGCCTCTATCCATTTCCAAAAGATGGGGTTCTAGTTCCAGGCAATGAGGCTGCTGGGATTGTCCTGTCTTGTAGAAACATTTAATTAATTTTTTCGAAAAGATTATCAAATGATTAAACAAATTAAGTTTGCAATTAAATTACTCTTTTTTATTTCAATAATTATTTTTGATTCCTATGCAAGCGTTATTTGGAAATCAGATGGCACGATTATTAATGATAAAGGTGAAATTATAAAAGAAAGTTATGGGACAAGGTTTCAAAAACAACTAATTAACCCTTCAAAAGAATGGCCTAAAGCTTCAGGGAAAGGTAAAAACTTGGAAAATTATTTTGGGAATGAAATCTTTATTCCAGGCACACCTTTATTAAGAATGTCTAGCATAGATTTGAATAGTAACTATTTGGAAAAACTCGCTAAACTTAATGATTTTGAAAGTATTAATGACTTGCAAAAATTTATAATTGGTAATGCTAATTATAAATTTTTAAATGAGTTAAATATTACTGAAGAAAGTGCAATAATATTTATTTCTAAAGATTTTATAAAATCTAATTTAATTGATAGTAATAATGAAAATTTAAGTTTGTTAAATGAAAAATTAAGTGATAATTTTTCAGAAGAGCTTGAGCATCAAATAGATCAAAAATTTAAAAATAAGACAAAGAAAGTTCTACAAAATAATATAGAAAACCAAGTTCAAGAGCAATTGCAGAGTCAAGTTCAAGAACAAGTTGAGCAACAAATTCAAGAGCAAGTCTATGAAAGTTTAACTGAATATTTTGACAGACTTGAAGAAGAATATAAAGCGAAAGGTTGGACAGTTTGCAGTAGAACAGAAGATTCAATTTCTGCATCAAGCAGCAGTGATGGATGTGATTACCAATAAGAATTAAAATAATATGTTTTTAATTAAAAAGAATTTTTTTTGCATTTTTATTTTTTTGTTAGTTTTGGCCTCTTCCAATTTATATGCCGAAACTTTTTTTTTAATTAACCCTTCTGTTCAATGCAAAGGTCATTTAGAAAATTCTTTTAAAAAGTATTTATATAAGGAAAAAGATTTATTTATTTTAAACTTTGTAAAACAAGATACTAATATTAAAAAAAGAAAAAATAGAGAATTTGAGGTTCTTTATGAAATTCAAGGTAATAATGCATACATGATCCTTTCAAAAGTAAAAGGATATCAAACAGGCACCCTTACAATACTTAATAATAAAGAACCATGTCGTTCTATTTTTTCTTCAAATAAAGAATATGCATTTGCTAATTCAAAAAATTCAAACTTAGAATCTTTCAATTCGTTAGAGAAAAATACTTTTCAATCCTCCTTAAACACGTCTTCAGATCTGCCTAATTGTAATAATAATGATAGAATTAAATATTGGTCTGATTGTTTTGGAAAATATATTTTTTCTGATGGTAATGAATATATCGGAGAGTTTAAAAATGGCAAACTTGAAGGTAAAGGAACCTTCAAGTTTCTTAATGGTGATGTTTATTCAGGTCAGTTTAGAGATAACAAATATAATGGAAATGGAAGGTATAGTTTTGTAGATGGAAGATATTATGTTGGTGAATTTAATAATGGAAAATATGAAGGTTTTGGTATTTATACATTTACTGATGGAAGAAGAGATGTGGGCCAATGGTTAGGTGGCAAGTTAAATGGTCAAGCAATACAATTTAATACAGATGGTAGCATATATAGACAGGGGATTTTTAAAGATGATAAATTTCTTCATTCAAACAACCTTGATCAAAAAGAAATGATACCCAAAACAGACCTCCTGCCTAAGTGTTCATCAACAGCTGCTGCTAACATTAATGAACCATTAGAATGGGAGTGGGATAAATGTTTGGGTGTTATTAAAATTAAAGATGGTAAATACAAAGGTTGGAATTACGAGGGAGAATTTCAAAATGGAAGACTTCATGGTTATGGAACTGTAAATTATGCAGATGGAGGGGAATATGTGGGACAATTTAAAATGGGTAAAAAACATGGGAAAGGCACTCTTATATATGGGCCAAATTCGAAATGGGCAGGAGATAGGTATATAGGAGAATACTTTGAGGGTAAAAAAAATGGATATGGCACTTATACTTATTCGAATGGTAAAAAATATATTGGAGAATGGATTGATAATAAACGTGATGGTTTTGGAACAAACGTCTGGCCTGATGGTTCAAAATATATAGGTGAGTGGAAAGAAGGCAAACAAAATGGTGTTGGCACTTTCACTTTTTCTAATGGTGCGAAAGATGTGGGTGAGTGGAAAGAAAACAAGTTAAATGGCGAAGCTATTCAATATTTTGCAAATGGAAATATTTTTAGACAGGGTGTTTTTAGAGATGATCAATTTCTCTATGAGAAGAAGACATTGTTGGAAACAGATTTTGAAATTCCTGATAATGCATATAGGATTGGTGACTCATGGAATTGTAAAGAGGGTTTTGAAAAGGTTGGCGACAAATGCTTAGAAAAAGTTTTTTCAAAAGAGTTTATTGAAATACAGAAAAAAGCTATAGATTTGGAAAGACAACTTGCAGAGATAAAAGAAGAAAAACAGCAAAAACAGGTGAAGGTAAGGCAGGATGATCAGATCCCTTTGATTTCAAATGTAAAACATTATTTTATTGATACAAATGCTGTGATTGGAGGGAAAGTAACTGATAATATTGAAGTCGCTGAAGTGATTATTGATAATGAAACAGTTTTACTAAATGATAATAGTGAATTTGAATTTAAATTATATGTCCCAAGAAATGGGAAATCTATAAAAATTGTAGCTTATGATTTAAAAGGTAATAAAGCAGTTCAAAATTTAGAATTGAAAAGACCAATTATAGAAAATAATTCAGGTCCAAAGTTTTCTTTGCTTAATCCAAATCTAAATAAGGTTAAAGCAAATAAAACAGCTATAGCACTAATTATTGGAGTAGCAAATTACGAAAAGACATCTGCAAAGGCAGTTTTTGCAGATAGAGATGCAAAAATGTTTTATGATTATGCAAATCTTAAATTAGGTATTCCTAAATCAAATATTAAAGAATTGGTCAATGAGAGTGCAGAGGAAAGTGAAATACTTCTTACAATAAAAGACTGGGTCAATCGGTCAGTTATACAGAATGAAAGTGATATATTTGTATTTTTTGCAGGTCATGGGTTGGCATCACAAGATGGGGAAAATATGTATCTTCTTCCTTATGATGGGTCTCCAAGACTACTTGAAGACACAGCTATTTTGAGAGATCGATTGTTTAATGATTTATCTAAAACAAAACCCCGATCTGTTACAGTTTTTTTAGATACATGTTATTCTGGTTCTTCTAGGAGTGAAGACATGTTAATATCCTCTAGACCAGTGATGATTGTGTCCAAAGAAAAAAACATTCCTAAAAATTTTACTGTTTTTTCTGCATCTGCGAACGATCAAATTGCTCAACCATTGTTTGAAGTTCAGCATGGATTGTTCTCCTACTTTTTAATGAAAGGTATGGAAGGTATGGCTGACAAAAATAATGATAAAAATATTACAACTCAAGAACTTCATAATTACATTTTTAAAAACGTTACTCAACAATCTTCTGGAGAGCAGACACCACAATTGCAAGGGCATAAAGACAAGATAATTATAAGTTTTGAATAGGTTTTCTATTTTAATGACTGTTTAAGTAATGATTAATTTTATTACCTAACTTTAAGTACAAATCTTTTGAATAATTATTTTTCGTACTTAATCTTTTTAGTGATTTAAGAGAATTATATAATCTGAAGTTATTGTTTTCATTTATAGAAATTATGCCACTTTTATAATAATGATTTGATGAGGATATTAAATTTTGATTAATTTCTTCAATTGCTGCGAAATTAAAGTTTGTTAATGAACTTTCATTTTTATATTCTAAAGCTTTTATGAAAGATGCATAGGCAAGTTTGTTGTTGTTTGTTTTCAGGTAGGACATCCCTAAAATTGAATAAACATCATAACTCTCATAACCATTAGAAATGGCTTTTATCGCATAATCTATTGCGGAAGAATAGTTGTTCAACATAAATTCTGACTTACTTGCATAAATATAATTTATCGGATTTTTAGAGTTGGTGGCTATTAGATTTTGAGAAAAAGTTAAAGCTTTTTCGTAATCACCATTTGAAATATAATTATCCGGGTTTATGTCATTATCTAAAGTGAGTAATTCTTTTCCATCAAATTCATTTTTAAAATTTGCTATGATTTCATTGTTTAAATCAAGTATTCCTTTTTCAGGCAATGTATTCATCAACCTCCTTGAAACCATATCAATCATTTGAAATGCTTTTTCATCATAAGTATTATTTGTAGCTAGGTAGATGCCACTAAGTAGTGAAATTGGTGATAACGGAATGGATCCTTCATGACTCGAAGCTTTATGTTTTGCAGACCAAAGAGTTTTGGAATTTCTGTCAATTAGCTTTAATTCAAGCTCAATAGATGTGACAGAATATGTCAAAAAATAATCACTATCAAACTTTATAATTGAACCTATAATTATGGCGTCACAATTAAGAAATTTTAATAATTCCCTATTGTTTATGGGGTTATATTTTTTTGATATATTATCCACTCTAGATAGTTTGATGTTTTGATAATTTTTTATACTTAACAGGCCAAAGAGACTTTGCCTTATTAGATAAGATTTTTTAATATCTTTAAAATGACTGACATTTGAAAAGTCTTTAATTTCTCCGATCGCTACACAGTTTAATTCGTTAGGATTGAAATTATCATTTATCCAGTATTTAACTGTTTCTGAAGAATTTGTTTCATTATTATCGTTGAGCTTGTCTAATTTTTTATAAACAGGTCTAATACAAGAAGTAAGAAATACAAGTTGAAATAAAATTAAAAATATGGATATGTTTTTCATTTATTATCAAAATTCATAAAAATAAAATATAATTTATTATGATTTTATTTCTCTATATAAAGCAAGTTATGAGTATATTTTGGCATATAATTTTTATTAATCTAATTAGCTTGTTATTCTATTCTAGCGTTTCATTTTCCATAACAGATGAGCAATTTAATAAAATTAATTCTTTAATTGAAAATCAGAATATAGAAAAATCATTTGAATTAATAAAGATTTATCAGGCAGGAGAAAATAAACTTACTCCGAAAGCACTTTTGCTTTTTGGTAAAATTTATCTTGAGCTAGAAAATCCGCAAAAAGCTTTTGAATATTTTGATTCTGTTATTTTCTCTTCTGCATCTTGGGATGAACATGCTTATGCTGGAATGGCTAGAGCCGAATTTATGGTTGGAAACTTAATAAGCTCCAAAAAATTAGCTGAAGCTGCAATTGATATTAATCCTAATTTTATTGATGCCAAAGTTATTTTGGCTCAGGTTCTGTCTAGCTTAAACGATAATGAAAGATCAAAACAGTTGTTTTTGTCATCTATGAATAATATTCAAAACAGTACTTACCCGGGCAGAATGTATGTTGAGACACTTTTAAGAAAAAATCAAATTAATGAAGCTGAAAAAATTTTAAAAAAAACAGTCTTGAAAAATAAAACTGATGCACCATCTCTGGAATTGTTTTCTGATATTTATTGGTTAAAAGGTGATAAAAATCTTGCCATCACTTTTAGGGAAAAAGCTAAAATTAAATACATTGAATCTGGAAATATAATCAAAGCTAATAAAATAATAAATTGGTTAAATTATGCAACAGTTAAAGATAATGAGAAAAATGAAATTAAAGAGGATGACAATCTAACAATCAAAGAGACTAAATTAAATTTTAAAAACAATCATAATGATACACCTGATAAATCTAACAAGAATGAATTAAAACCAATTAGAAAAGTTTTTTCTCCAAAAAGGGAGCCGGAGGAAATCTATATTGATACTAATAAACCAGTTTTTACCGGATCCGGAATTATTTTAAATGGAGGTAATTGGATTTTAACAAATAGACATGTAGTCGAAAATTTAAAATTTATTAAAGTAAGAAACGGATTAGGTGAGGTTAGATCAGTTAAAAATCAGATACTTTCAAATGAAGATGATTTGGCCATTTTAATTTTAAACAAACCCTTTAATTCTGATTATTCTATAGAAATGACAGATTTTAAAACAGGTGAAACAGGTTCCAGTATTTATGTAATTGGATATCCAATGGCTTCATTGTTTGGTAGTTTTCATCCCAGTATTACTGAAGGAATTATTACAAACCCATTTGGATTTGATGAAGGGAATAGTGAATTCCAAATTTCTGCTAAAATTAATCCTGGTAATAGTGGGGGCGCGATTTTTAATAGATTTGGACAAATTGTTGGCATTGCTTCTGGAAAACTAGATTCTCATAAAATTTATAAAGAAGAAGGATTTATTCCAGATGGAATTAATTTAGCGATTAAAATAGAGAATGTAATTTCTTTTTTGAAAAAAAATAATATAGAACAAAATTATGTCTCTAATAATGCTTATGAGTATAATATTGAAGAATTATATAAATATATGAGGTCAGCCATTGTCTTTATCGTTGCTCAGAGATAGTTTTTTAATTTTTATTGTATTTTTCTCGTTCAGTCTTCATGCTGAAACTTTTTCCAGTGTAGGTACATATTTATTTCCAACCAACATTAGTGAGGAAGAGTGTTTTGATAGGGCAAAAAATGATGCTGTTAAAAAAGTTATGGAAATGGCAGGTTTTTCATACATAACCCATTATGAGTCACTTAATTGCTCAGACATAGAAGATAAAAATATTTGTGAATATTATCAAGATAGTCAGCAATTTTATGAAGGGGGGTTTATTACAAACAAAATTTTTTCAAATCCTGAGCTCTTAGAACAAGATTCTATAAAAAGAAAATGTAAAATTAATTTAGAAGCAAAAATTGAAAAATTTAAGTCCAATCATGATCCAAATTTTATTTTCAATGTCACAATAAATAATAATCTTTTTAAAAATAGAGAAGAAATTGAATTCTATGGAGAGACTAATTTATCTAGCAATTTATATGTATTTAGTTTCGATAAAATTAATGAAGAGTATCAAATTATATTGCCGAATGAATATGAAAGTTTAATTGATATAGAAGGAAAATTTAAGATTCCAAATAATAAATCATATAAGATTTTGGCTGTATTCCCTGAAGAACATAAAAAAGACATAGTTCAAGAGCATTTTTTGATTTTAGTAACAAAAAGTAATATCAATAATTTTAAGGTTATTGATTCTGAGTCTTTAGAAAGTTTATTTTCACGTTTAAATCATATGGGTAGAGAAAACTGGAAGAAAGTTCGTTTGAATTATTTTATTTTGAAGGAGAGTATTAAATGAAAAATTTTCATTGGTTAATTATTGTGTCATTGGTTTTTTTAGTTTCTTGTCAGACAACCGAATCTAAGACTAACTTAACTGCAGAGAATGAAGAAAATAAAAAACAAGAGCCATTGACTCTTGATAAAGAACTTTCAAAAACTGATGAAGCATCTTTAACTGTTGTAATGGTTCCAGACTGGTGTACTCAAATGCCTGAATCAGAATTATCTATTTACGCATGTGGTATTGGTAATTCATCAAATTTAAATATGTCAAACTCCAGAGCTTTATTGGACGGAAAAGCAAAGCTTGCCAATCAAATTAGTAACCAAGTAACTTCTAGAATGACAGATTTTCTTGAGGATTTGGGCGGAAATAATGATGATCAAGTTAGGCAGGCAAGCGAAAGAATTATTAAATCGGTTTCAAAAGAAACTGAAATTTCAGGTTACAAAGAAATTAAATCAGAATTTCAAAATATTGGTAGTAAATTTCAGACATATATATTGCTTCAGTATCCAATAGGTGAGGCTAATCAAAAATTATATAATAGGATTAAGGAGGATGATATATTGAGCAATCAAGAAGCTGTTGATGCTGCATTAGAAGAGTTGGAGGCTGAAATAAATATGAAAAGTACTGGAAATTGAATTTAAGTTAGTTTTAATTTTTAAATCGACGGCGCTTAAAATTAGAAAAGTACAAAGCCTGAGAAAACCAATTAATTATCTTTGATCTCTTTTCAATTTTTTGATTTCTAGGTTCTGGAGAGCTAAATTCTATATAATTTAAATTAGTCTTGCCAAAGTTTTCTAAATTTTGAGAAATCTTTGTAAATCTTTTTTGATGAGTATCGCTTAGCGCTTGATAAAATTTGTCTGTAATCAACCAGTATTCATTGCTGGTTAAATCGTTCTTCAACAATCGATGGGTTAAAATAACATCTTCACCAACCAATTCTTCAAAACTTCTAATTTTTTGAATAGAAAAATTTCCAAGATGAGCTACAATTTTTAATCTCAAATTTTTTGACTGTATGCATGGTTCGCATCCGCAGGCTTGAACAAAAACTAACTCAGATGCCTTTTTATTAAATGCTTCATTGGCTTTTCCCATAACTTCGATAATTTTATCAGATTCAATATTATTATTTTCTTTTTCACTAAAAAAGAATGCTGCATCTCCTTCTAATTTATTAAGCTTCATTTTTGGTTCGATTGCATCAATGACAGCTTCTAATAGATCAGAAATTATTGTTTCTGCGTGAGCTTCAAAGTTATTTGCCAAAAAATTACCGACTACTGGTTTTTTTCTAAGGTTGTGTAATTTTAAGAATTCTGTGTACCCACTTATGTCTGCAATTAATAAATAACCAGTTTTAGACAAATAAAAATCCCCATTAAAAATTGATTTAATTAATTCTTCAAAATATATAAAGATTACTAAATTTTAACTTTTATATAAATTATAAATTTATATTTCTTTTAATTTAAGTAAAGATGACACAATTAAAATAGAATAAATTTGTAAATAATATTAATTTAACTTTTAAGATTCCTAATTTATGTTGTTAATTTCTATTTTTTTATTATGAACAAATTATTATATCAATTTTCTGCATATGAAGTGGTCTCATTAATCCGAAAAGGTGAAATTAGTCCAATTGAGGCAGTAAAAGCTTCTATTCAAAGAATTGAAGAGACTGATAGCTTGGTTAATGCTCTACCAATAAGGTGTTTTGATAGAGCCTTAAATAAAGCTAAGCATATGGATTTAAAATCAGAAAAAGAAAACCCCAAAAGCCTAATGGGCTTACCTATTGCTGTCAAAGACTATAATGATATAGGGGGTGTTAAAACCACATATGGTTCAAAAATATTTGCAAACAATATACCTAAAGTTTCAGATGAAACAGTTTTACAATTAGAAAAAAATGGTGCTAATCCGATAGGGAAATCAAATGTTCCGGAATGGGCTGGAGGACATACATTTAATCCAGTTTTTGGAGTAACGTCAAATCCATTCAATATTAAGAAAACAGCTGGTGGATCATCGGGTGGCTCGGCTGTATCTTTGGCTTCCGGACAAGTTTGGCTTGCGACAGGAAACGACTTGGGCGGAAGCCTAAGAACTCCAGCTTCATTTAATAATGTTGTCGGGTTGCGTCCCAGTCCAGGAATTGTTCCAAGAGGTGTTAGGCTAAATCCTTTTGATACTCTATGGGTGGAAGGACCAATGGCTAGGTCAGTAAAAGATTTGGCTTTAATGCTTGATGCTGGAGCAGGTTATTCAATTAATGATCCACTTTCATCAGATCATAAACAAAAACTATTTTTTGAAGAGATACAAAAATATAAACTGCCAAAAAGAATTGCCTTTAGCGTTGATCTAGGTGGTATAATTCCTGTTTCTAAAGAAATAATAGAAGCTACAACAAATGCAGTAAAAAGAATTAAACTTTTAGGTATTGAGGTTAGTGATCAAATTCCAGATTTTTCGAAGGCTTTAGATGGTTTTCACACACTTAGGTCTTTGCTACTTGCCACAATGTTGGATGACTTGATTAAAACTCATAGAAATCAAATTTTGCCAGATATAGTAAAAAATGCAGAAAATGGTTTCAATCTTAGAAATAGAGATATAATTGATGCTGAAAAAATAAGAAAAAACATTGTAAATCAAATGCAATCCTTCTTTAAAAATCATGATTTCTTAATATGTCCTGCTTCATCTGTTGCTCCATTTGATATTGAAAAACCATTTATCAAGGAAATAGATGGACAGCCATGCAAAACTTATATTGACTGGTTTGCTATTACTTTTGCTCTTACAATGACAGGATGCCCAGTAATTAGTTTGCCTTGTGGGTTTACTAAAGATGGATTGCCAGTAGGTATCCAAATTTTAGGCAAACCTCACCAGGAAGGTCGTCTTTTAGATTTTGCATGGAATCTGGAATCAATTTTTGGAGTATCGCAAAAGGTTCCTATTGAAAAAATTAAATAAGTAATCTTAGTTAAATTTTAAATGGAATGCCTTTGTGAACTGCAATTTTACATTAAGTCTATGAAAGTTTTTAAATAATATGTCTAGTAACTTAATTGGATCTTTGTTTATGATTATTTGCATGTTTGGTTATGCTTCTTCAGATGTTTTTATGAAGTATTCTGGACCATTGTTACCATTATCCCAATCATTATTTATTAGAGGTCTAATAGTTGTAAGTTTTATTTCCATTATTGCAATTATCAGAAATGAGTTTTTTGTTAAAATAAGCAGAGCCCAAATTAAGCATATTGCAATGAGAATTCTTGGTGATGTTGGTGGGACGTTTCTTTTTCTTTTAGCATTATTTAAAATGAAGATTGCAAATGTTACGGCAATTTTGCAGTGTTTGCCTTTGATGCTAACATTAATAGCTGTACTATTTTTAAAAGAAGTAATTGGTTGGAGGCGTTGGACTGCAATTTTTTTAGGTTTATTCGGAGTTCTTTTAATTATTAAACCCATGACAAAGGACTTCAATGAGAACTCGATTTTTGCATTAGGGGCTGTTTTATTTATAGTAATAAGAGATTTATTTACTCGTAAAATTGACAAGAAGATCCCTTCAATTCTGATTGCATTATTATCAGCTTCATCAGTTACATTTTTCTCTTTTTTATTAATGCAATTTCAAGATCAAGTTACAATTTCAATAGATCATATGAAAATTCTTTTTTGTTCAGCCATTTTTTTAATTTTAGGTATTTTGTTTAACGTAATGTCTATGAGAGTTGGGGAGCTTGGTTTCGTCTCTATATTTAGGTATGCAATAATATTTTTTGCAATGATATACGGTATATTATTTTTTAGTGAAATACCCGATATTTATTCTATTTTTGGAATAATCATCATCATCATGTCTGGCATATATACTTTACATAGAGAAAACAAAGTTCGATTATAAATAAGAATTATTCTCTTTGCTCTAAGTTTTCAAGAAGTTGAGATAGTCTTTCAACAGTGCCATTGTCATTAAAAGAAGCCTTTATAGATTTTGCT